>Ga0209025_1000116_pt1 | contig 218293 bp, 202 predicted proteins | sample AraplaMF_Col_mLB_FD_184256 | JGI IMG/M metagenome (GOLD analysis project Ga0209025, IMG submission 184256) | Arabidopsis root microbial communities from the University of North Carolina, USA - plate scrape MF_Col_mLB (SPAdes) (version 2) | ecosystem: Host-associated > Plants > Roots >...
GCAGCCGGGTGCACTACGAGTACGACAGCCTGCACCGGCTCACGGGCATCCGCGATGCGGAGGGCGGCGTGTGGAAGCGCGACTACGACGCGCAAGGCCATCTCACGGAAGAGGTCGATCCGCTGGGCCACAAGACCGAATACGCCTACGACAAGGCCGGCAGGCCCGTGCGGATCACCGATGCGAAGGGCGGCGTCAAGGCGCTCGCCTATTCCCCGTCCGGCCAGTTGCTGAGCTACACCGACTGTTCCGCAAAGACCAGCCGCTGGGAATACGACGATCGCGGCCGCCTGGTCAAGGCCACCGATGCCGCCGGCAACGCCACCAGCTACCGCTATGCAGCCGGCCAGCTGGAAGAGATCGAACAGCCCGACAGGACGAGCGAACACTTCGAGCACGACGCCGAAGGCCGACTGCTCGTGCACACCGATGCGCTGGGGCGCGCCACGCGCTACAGCTACACGCGTGCTGGCCTGATCGCCGGTCGCACCGACGCCGCAGGCCGTTCGCTCAGGTATCACTGGGACCTGCTGGGCCGCCTAACCGAACTGCACAACGAGAACGGCAGCCGGTACGACTTCCGCTATGACCCCGTGGGCCGACTGCTCGAAGAAACCGGCTTCGACCGCAAGACCACGCAGTACGTCCACGAAGAAACCACGGGCGTGCTCGCCGAAGTGATCGAGGCGGGCCACCGCACCGAGCTCGAATTCGATCCACTCGGCCGCCTAAGCGAACGCCGCGCCGGCGGGCAGTCCGAACGCTTCGCCTACGACCGCAACGGCCGCCTGCTCGAGGCGACGAATAGCGATGCGCGCCTGCAGTGGTTCTACGACCCGGCCGGCAACCTGACCCGCGAGCATCACCAGTACCTGAAGCGCAGGCGCACGGCAGTCTGGCAACACCGCTACGACGAACTCAACCATCGCGTCGCCACCGTACGGCCCGATGGGCATGTCACCCAGTGGCTGACCTATGGCTCTGGCCATGTGCACGGCCTGATGATCGACGGCCAGGACATCCTGGGCTTCGAGCGCGACGACCTGCATCGGGAGATCGCACGTGAGCAGGGCAACGGACTGAGCCAGCGGCAGAAGTACGACCCGGCGGGCCGACTGCTCGAGCAGCACATCTCGCGCACCAGGCCAGGCGCCATCGAATCGACCACCGGCATCCAGCGCCGCTATACCTACGACAAGGCTGGTCAGCTGGTGACCATCGGCGACAGCCGCCGAGGCAGCCTGAACTACCGCTACGACCCCGTGGGCCGCCTGCTCGAAGCCAACAGCCGCCTCGGGCGCGAGACCTTCGCCTTCGACCCCGCAGGCAACATCGTCGACCCACCCCTGGCCAACGCACCACTGAGGCACCCGGCCGGCAAGCTGCTGGACAACCTGCTGAAGAACTACGCCGGCACCAGCTACCGCTACGACGAACGCGGCAACATGACCGAGCGCGTACGCAACGGCTGGCGCACCGTCTTCGCATGGGACGGCTTCAACCGCATGACAGCTGCGACCGACCACAGCGGCATCACCACCACCTTCAGTTATGACGCGCTGGGGCGGCGTCTTTCCAAGAGTTCGGGCGACACCACGACCCTGTTCGGCTGGGATGGCGACGTGCTCGCATTCGAGAGCACGCAGAGCAGCTCAGCGATAGAAGAGGGCGGCGAGCAAGGCTGGAGCGTGCACTACATCCACGAGCCGAACTCGTTCGTGCCGCTGATGCAGGTGCGCCGCGCGAGCGCGATGGCGCTGAGCGAGACGACGGATGCGAAGGCGCTGATGGAGGTCAACGGCGTCTATGACATCGAGCAGGATCCGCTGTGGAACGGCGAGCAGAGGCAGGTGCCGCGAGCGTTTGACCGGAAGGAGATGGCGTTCTACCAGTGCGACCATCTGGGCACACCGCAGGAACTGACGGACCATGAGGGGAGCATTGCCTGGTCGGCGCAGTACAAGGCGTGGGGAGAGGCGCGGGAGGCGATCAGCGAGGCTGGGAGAAGGGCGGGGTTCAGGAATCCGATTCGGTTTCAGGGGCAGTATTGGGATGAAGAGACGGGGTTGCATTACAACCGGTATCGGTATTACGACCCGCAGGCGGGGCGGTTCGTCTCAAAGGATCCGATTCGAATTCTCGGTGGTGAAAATTTCTACGAGTACGCACCGAGTCCGACATATTGGATCGACCCCTTTGGGCTAGCGCGAAAAGGAGGGCAGCGGGCGAATGGGGATAGCACTCCACCGAAAAAAACAGAGCAGGGAAAAACGACCCAAACGCAGGAGACGACGCAATGTCCGTTAATGACGCGAGTGCGGCATTACACAAATCGAAAAGGGTCGACTGGAATTCAACTTACCGGTAAAGTCATTGCGAGTGACAACAATCGTGTCTATGTCGAACCTGCAAGCGCGAAACCACTAAGCCAGCGCGATGCCGAAGATAAGTACCAGATCGGACAGGGCAGAGGTCGGGACTATGTTGAATTTGACGTGCCAGTGTCAAGGGTTGAATGGGTGGAGAATCCCAGATATCACAGGCAAGAGTTGACCATTAAAGGTGATGTTCCAGCATGCAATCTCAAAGTCTTTAGGAGGGCTTAAATGATGAAGGATAATAAGGAATTGAAATTCGATGGAGAGAAGATTTTAAATGTTCTGCGGGAAATCGAATACATGCTAATTTCGCTGCACAAAATTGGCTCCTACTATGCGCACGAACTTCCTGGTAAAAGATTGGAGTACAATGCAGAAACAACCAAATTCATTGATGACGGTGATGTGACGAGGCGGCTCGCAAAAATTCGGTCTACCTTGTCCGAGGTTTTTGACGACACGCGAGGAGAAGATGATCTGACAGATATTGAGCGCGCTTTGGAGGGGTTGCGGTTTTGGAAACCGGGAAGTAACGGTAAGTGAGTAGTGCTGAATGGCGTGCCTGAAATTTCCATTCCCTAGTTTCTAATGGCTTTGGAGCTATTATCGATGTCGAATTTTGACGAAATTGCTTGGTGCTCCGATGGCAGTGTTGGCGTAGCTTGATAGTTTTTCAGTTTGGCCATTGAGCAAAAAATGAATTACTGATTTATTTCGATGAAGAAGGTGCTGACTTGCTTCTCTCGAAGATTTTCGCATTGCTGAATGAAAAAGGCGATGCCGAGCGCATTGGCTGTCTTCGGTTGCTTAGAGAGGCTTCAGAAGAAGTGATCATTGAATTGCGATTGAATGTGCTTGGATCGCATCGAAACGAAAATAATTCGCTCCTCTTGAATATGAGCTCGGATGCTTTGAAGTAGGCGTTCCATCAGCTGAGTGAATTTCTGAAGGCAGGGTACTTCTTCCCTTTCGAATTCTGGGATTTTTCAAGAGAGGGCCGAAAATACGGTACGCAGGTTTTCTTCGGCACGCTCTCCTCGCAAAGATGAGGACTCTTTTGCTTCCGGTTTGAGAGGCAACTCGGAGGCTGCGCGGACCTCCTTCAGGATTGCGCGCACGACAGACGTACCCCTGCGCAAAACCCCTCGTTCACCTGGCTGCAGTCCGAGCCACAGGCTTCGACACCTCTCCCCCCGCTGTCTCCGGGTTTCCGATAACTAAATCACCTTGATTTAGTCCCTCGACTACCCGATAGTCCCCTTGCGCCCGGACGCCCGCTTCCCACTACGCGATCCGGATCCAAAACCGCAGGCGCAAACCAACCGCCCGCCCAAGGAGACAACCCATGCACACCAGCCCTCGCTCCATCCTCGCCCTGGCGGCACTGTCGCTCGCCGCAGTCACTGCGTCGACCGCTGCCTTCGCCGCCGACCAGCCGGTCATCGGCCTCGTCACCAAGACCGAAACCAACCCCTTCTTCGTCAAGATGAAGGAAGGCGCCCAGGAAGAGGCCAAGAAGCAGGGCGCCAAGCTGCTTTCCGGCGCGGGCAAGGCCGACGGCGACAACGCCGGGCAGATCACGGCGATGGAGAACATGATCGCCGCCGGCGCCAAGACCATCCTCATCACGCCGAGCGACGCCAAGGCCATCGTGCCGGCGATCAAGAAGGCGCGCGACAAGGGCGTGATGGTGATCGCGCTCGACAGCCCGGCCGATCCGCCGGATGCGACCGACGCGCTCTTCGCGACCAACAACTACACCGCCGGCGTGCTGATCGGCGAATACGCCAAGGCCGCGATGGCGGGCAAGCCGGCGAAGATCGTCGCGCTCGACCTGCTGCCGGGTCACCCCGTGGGCGCTCAGCGCCACAACGGCTTCATGAAGGGCTTCGGCCTGCCGGCCAACGACGCGAAGTCAAACGAGCTGTCGAAGGCGCCCGAGATCCTCTGCATGGCCGACAGCTACGGCGACCAGGCCAAGGCGCAGACGGTGATGGAGAACTGCCTGCAGAAGGCGCCCGACGTGAACCTGGTCTACACCATCAACGAGCCCGCCGCCGCCGGTGCGTACAACGCACTCAAGCGCGCCGGCAAGGAGAAGGGCGTGATGATCGTGTCGGTCGACGGCGGCTGCCAGGGCATCAAGGACACGGCCGCCGGCGTCATCGCCGCGACCTCGCAGCAGTACCCGCTGAAGATGGCCGCCATGGGCGTGGCCGCGGGCGTCGAATACGCCAAGACGGGCAAGAAGGCCTCGGGCTACGTCGACACCGGCGTGACGCTGATCGCGGGCAAGAGCGTGGCGGGCGTCGACAGCAAGGACACCAAGACGGGTGCCGAGCTGTGCTGGGGCAAGAAGTAATCCGGGACTCCGAGGCAAGAAAAAAGAGAAGCCATGGCTAAGTCTCCAACGCACCACATTCCGTGGGGCGCCCTCGGGCCGTGGCTGGCTCTTCTGGGCGCATGCATCTTCTTCGCGACCCAGTCCGACCGCTTTCTCACGGGCGGCAATCTCTCGCTGATCCTGCAGCAGGTGATGGTGGTCGGCGTCATCGCCATCGGCCAGACGCTGGTGATCCTCACGGCGGGCATCGACCTGTCGTGCGGCATGGTGATGGCGCTGGGCGGCATCATCATGAGCAAGTTCGCCACCGAGCTCGGCCTGCCGGCGCCGGTGGCCATCCTCTGCGGCATCGGCGTGACGACGCTGTTCGGCCTGCTCAACGGCCTGCTGGTCACGCGCATCAAGCTGCCGCCCTTCATCGTGACGCTGGGCACGCTGAACATCGCCTTCGCGATCACGCAGCTGTACTCGTCGTCGCAGACCATCACCGACCTGCCCGGCGGCCTCACGGGCCTGGGCACCACCTTCACCATCGGCGGCGCCGAAGTGGCCTGGGGTTCGGTGCTGATGGTGGTGCTCTATTTCCTCGCGTGGTTCGTGCTGCGCGAGACGGCGGCGGGGCGGCACGTCTACGCCGTGGGCAACAACGCCGAGGCCACGCGCCTCGTGGGTATCCCTACCCAGCGCGTGCTGCTGGGCGTGTACGTGATGGCGGGCGTGCTCTACGGCATCGCCTCGCTGCTGTCGGTGGCGCGCACCGGCGTGGGCGACCCGAACGCGGGCCAGACCGAGAACCTCGACGCCATCACGGCCGTGGTGCTCGGCGGCACCAGCCTCTTCGGCGGCCGCGGCATCGTGCTGGGTTCGCTGATCGGCGTGCTGATCGTGGGCGTGTTCCGCAACGGGCTCACGCTGATGGGCGTGTCTTCGATCTACCAGGTGCTGGTGACGGGCATTCTCGTGATCCTGGCCGTCGCGGCCGATCAACTCTCGCGGAAAGGGGCCCGCTGATGACCGCTGCAGCAAACCCCCGCAAGATCGTGATGCAGGCCAAGGGCCTGGTGAAGCGCTACGGCCAGGTCACGGCGCTGGCCGGCGTCGACTTCGAGCTGCGCGAAGGAGAGATCCTCGCGGTGATCGGCGACAACGGCGCGGGCAAGTCCTCGCTGATCAAGGCGCTGTCGGGCGCAATCGTGCCCGACGAGGGGGAGATCCTGCTCGACGGCAAGCCGGTGAACTTCCGCAATCCGCTGGAGGCGCGCCGCGCGGGCATCGAGACGGTCTATCAGGACCTGGCCGTGGCGCCCGCCATGACCATCTACGAGAACCTGTTCCTCGGCCGAGAACTGCGCCGGCCCGGCTTCATGGGCAACGTGCTGCGCATGCTCGACAAGAAGAAGATGCTGAGCGAAAGCACCGCGCGCATGGCCGACCTGAAGGTCGGCATCCAGTCGATGACGCAGGCGGTCGAGACGCTCTCCGGCGGCCAGCGCCAGTGCGTGGCCGTGGCGCGCAGCGCGGCCTTCGCGCGGCACGTGGTCATCATGGACGAGCCCACCGCCGCGCTCGGCGTGAAGGAGGGCAACATGGTGCTGGAGCTGATCCGCCGCGTCCGCGACCGAGGCCTGCCCGTGGTGCTCATCAGCCACAACATGCCGCATGTGTTCGAGGTGGCCGACCGCATCCACGTGGCCCGCCTGGGCCGCCGCGCGGCCGTGCTCGATCCGAAGAAGATCAGCATGAGCGACACGGTCGCGGTGATGACCGGCGCGATGACGGCCGACCAGCTGCCCGCGGAGGCGCATGCCTGATGCGCACGCACCGGCTGTGCGCGCGCCCGACCTGCTGCGGCCCCGCGGCTCCAACCAGGTCGGCATGCGCCAGTTCAACGAGCGCACGGTGCTGCAGGCACTGCGCGTTCACGGCAGCCTGCCCAAGGCCGACCTGGCCCGGCTGACCGGGTTGAGCGCGCAGACCATCGGGCTCATCACCGCGCGGCTGGAGGAAGACGGACTCATCGTCAAGCAAAGCCGCGTGCGCGGGCGCATCGGCCAGCCTTCGGTGCCGCTGGCGCTCAACCCCGACGGCGCCTTCGCCATCGGCATCAAGGTGGGCCGGCGCGGCGCCGAGTGGCTGCTGATCGACTTCGCCGCGCAGGTGCGCGAACGCCATGCCATCGGCTACGACTTTCCCGATGCGGAAGAACTGCTGCCCGCCATCGCGCAGCACATCCATCGCCTGCGCGACGGGCTGGGGCCGCTCGCCGCGCGCAACGTGGGCGTGGGGCTGGCCGCGCCGTTTTTGCTCGGCGGCTGGCACCGCACGCTGGGGCTGTCGAAGGCGCAGTCCGACCTATGGAACCAGATGGACCTGGCCGCCGAGGTGCGTTCGCGCATCGACCTGCCGGTGAGCTTCGCGCGCGACACCGTGGCCGCCTGCGTGGCCGAACTGGTGGGCGGGCGCGGGCACGACCTGAAGAGCTTTCTCTACATCTTCGTCGACACCTTCGTGGGCGGCGGGCTGGTCATCGACTCGCACCTGCAAACCGGCGCGCACGGCAATGCGGGTGCGTTGGCTTCGCTGCCGATGCAGCCGCCGGGCACCCGCGGGGCGCTGCCGCCGCAATTGGTCGCGCAGGCGTCGCTGTGGGAGCTCGAACAGCGCCTGTCGGCCGAAGGCCTCGATCCCATGGCCGCCTACGACGACCGCGCGCTGCAGCCGCCTTTCGCGCAGACCACGACGGCCTGGCTGGCCAGCGCATCGCAGGCGCTGGCGCACGCCATCGTGTGCGGCACCGCCATGCTCGACCTGTCCGACGTGGTGGTGGACGGCTCCATGTCACGCCCGCTGCTGCAGGCGCTGCTCGACCAGACCCGCGACGCGCTCGACCACTGCAACTGGGAAGGCCTCTGGCAGCCGCAGCTGCATGGCGGCAAGGCCGGCGCGCAGGCCTGCGCGCTGGGCGGCGCGATGCTGCCGCTGCACGCGAACTTCGCGCCGGATCACGATGTGTTCCTGAAAGCTGCCTAGGCTGTCCGACGTGATCGTGCAAGGCTCAGTGCCTCGGCGATCAGCGGCTTGACCGTCTCGAAGGTCTTCGCGCTGGGGTTGATCACGCTGACCCAGTACATCTTCGCGTACAGCGGATGCGGCATCAGCTTGTCGAGCGCGGTGTAGTCGGGCGCGGCCGCCTGTTCGCCGAAGAGCGCGCGGAAGGTCTCCTTGCCCACGCCGAGGTTCAGACGGAACACGCCCGGGCGGTCCAGCTTCGAGGCTTTGTCGAACTCGTTGTCCTTCGTCACGATGGTCGCGAAAGGGAACTTGTCGTCGCCGTCGTGGAAGAAGAAGGTGTTGTCGTCGGCAATCTGGAAATGGCCGCCGGCCAGGATGTCGATGATGTGTTGGGTGATCGCGTCTTCGGTCATGGGCGCGATCTTGCCTGCATTCGTCACGAGGGCCAGCGCCGCAGCCCCAGTTCGTCCGCCAGCCGCCGGTAGGCCTTGAGCTGTGCTTGCACGTAGTCGTCGAGCGCGGGGCCGGTGAGGGCGAAAGGGTAGAGCCCGTGCTGCTCGCGCAGCGATGCATAGCCGGGCGCGGCGCTCGCCTCGCGGAACGCGCTGGTCCAGGCGCGCACGGCGGCATCGGGCACGTCCGCGCTCAGGTAAAGGCCGCGCACCGTGGGCCAGACCAGGTCCACGCCTTGCTCGCGCGCGGTCGGCACGCCGGTGAGGGCGCCGCCCAGGCGGCTCTCCGACAGCACGGCGAGCAGCCGCACCGCGGCTCCGCCCGCGATGGCTTGCATCGCCTCGGCCGCGTCGCCCGGAAACGCGTCGACATGCCGGCCCTGCAGCGCGCCCAATGCGTCGCCGCCTCCCTCGAAAGAGACGAAGCGCATCGCCTTGTGGTCGCGCCCGGCCGCGCGCACCAGCAGCGCGGCCTTCACCCAGTCCTGGCTGCCCACGGTGCCGCCCGCGCCGAAGGCGATGCGCGACGGGTCCTGCCGCAGCGCGGCGACCAGATCCTGCAGGCGCTTGAAGGGCGAGTCGCGGTGCACGGCGATCACGCCGTAGTCGGTGCCCAGCGTGGCGATCCAGCGCACGGCCGAAGGCGGATGGGGCCCGAAGCGGCCTTGCGCGAGGTTGAGCAGCGAGCCGCTGGAGAACGCCACCAGCGTGCCCGGCCCGCCGAGCTTGCCGGTGGCGATGCGGTCGAAGGCCACGGCGCCGATGCCGCCCGGCAGGTAGCGCTGCGCGAGCGGCGGGCGCGTTGGCCGCACGGCCTGCAGCGCGTCGCGCGCCAGGGCGCAGGTCAGCGCGAAGCCGCCGCCGGCCTTGGCGGGGATCACGCAGTCGGCGGCTTCCTCAGAGGGGTCTCCGGCGGCCATCGCGCGCTTGCCGAGCGACGGCGCGAGCAGCGCGCACAGCGCGCGCAATGCATGGCGTCGGTTGGAAGTGGCAGAGGTGGGAGGCATGGCAGCGGACTTGTCAGGTGGCGGCCGGGGCGGGAGTACGCGGCCACCAGATGATCGCATGCAGCCCCGGCCCGGCCTCCCGGGCTTCGAGTCGCAGCTCGCCGCGGTGCCGCTGAGCGATGGAGCGCGCGATGGCCAGGCCGAGCCCGAATCCGCCCTTGCCGGCACGCGCGCCCCGGCGGAAGCGCTGGCCCAGCGCGGCGCGTTCCTCCTCGTCGATGCCGGGCCCGTTGTCTTCCACGTTGAGGCTCCAGCCCGCCGCGTCGCCGGCAGCGAAGAGCGTGATCGTGCCTTCAGCAGGCGTGTAGGCGATGGCGTTGCTCACCAGGTTGCCCAGCGCCTCGCGCATCAACCCGCGATCGGCCACGGCGGGGAACTCCGGCGCAGGCGAATGGATGCCCAGATCGATGCCCAAATCGATGCGTTTTGCGCGCGCCAGCGGCAGCAGGTCGACGGCCACTTCGCGCAGCAGCGCCGCGAGGTCGAACTCGGCCGGCTCCACCGAAACCGTGTCGCTGCGGCCCAGCGCCAGGAGCTGCTGCGCACTGCGTGTGGCGCGGCCGATCTCGGTGCCGAGCGCATCGAGGGCCACCTGCACCTGCGCCGGGTCTTCCTCGCGCCGCGCGTAGTCGGCCTGCATCTGCAGCGTGGTCAGGTGCGTACGCAGCTGGTGCGAGGCGTCGTCGAGAAACTGCCGTTGCTGCGAGACCAGCTCCTGCGTGCGCGACATCTGCTGGTTGACCGCCGCCACCAGCGGTCGCACCTCGGCGGGCAGGTCGGTCTCGGCGATGCGCGTGAGGTCGTCGCTGGTGCGCGCGCCGACCTCGCGCGCCAGCCGCGAGAGCGGCCGCAGCGCCGCCGCGAGCGCCAGGGCGGTGCCGCACAGCAGCATCGCCAGCACCAGTCCGTCGCGCAGCGCTGCGCTGCGCACGAATCGCGCGCTGAACTCCTGCCGCGAGCGCGTGCTTTCGCCGACCTGGATCAGCACGCTGCGGCCGGTGCTGCCGGCCGGCGCGCGGTCAAGGTCGCGGCGGTAGGCCGCAAGCCGCACGGCCTCGCCGAAGTAGGTGGCGTCGTAGAAGGCCGGCACGCCCATCGCCAGCTCGGCGGGCGGGGCGGGCAGGTCGGCGCTGCCCAGTTCGACCAAGCCGTCGGAGGTCGAGACGCGGAAGAACACCTGCCCGCTCGCCGTGAGCTCGAAGAACTCGAACATCGTGTAAGGCAACTCGACGGAGAGCCCGCCCGACGCGGTCGAGATGTTCGCGTCGATGGACTTGAGCGCGCCCAGCAGCGAGCGGTCGTAGGCTGCGTTGGCGGCGGCCAGCGCGTCGTGCCGTGTCATCCACAGTTCCAGTGCGGTCACCACGAGAAGGGCGGGAAAGAGCAGCAGCGCGAGCCGTTGCCACAGGCTCGCGCGCCGCAGGCGGTTTGCCAGGCCGGACACCACGCTCACGCCCACTCAGTCCGATTCGAGCACATAGCCCAGCCCGCGCAGCGTGACGATGCGCACGCCGCTGCCGTCCAGCCGCTTGCGCAGCCGGTAGACGAAGACTTCCACCGCCTCGGGGTGCACTTCCTCGTCGTCGGAGAACACGCGCTCCAGGATCTGCTGCTTCGACAGCGGCTCGCCACTGCGCTGCACCAGCACGCGCAGCACCGCCAGCTCGCGCGGCGAAAGCGCCAGCGCCTCCCCGTTCAGCGTGAAGTGCCGGCGCGCCCCGTCGTACACCAGCGGGCCGCAGGCCTGGCGCGGATGCTCCACGCCGCGCGCACGGCGCACCAGCGCATGAAGCCGCGCCTCGAGTTCGGCCAGCGCGAAGGGCTTGGCGAGGAAGTCGTCGGCGCCCGCATTGAGCGAGGCCACGCGCTCGTTGAGCGAATCGCGCGCCGTGAGGATCAGCGCCGGCAGCCGCTGGTCGCGCTCGCGCAGCCGCTGTAGCACCGTGTGCCCGTCGAGCCCGGGCAGGCCCAGGTCGAGCACCAGCGCGTCGTGGTCGCGTTGCTGCAGGGCGCGGTCGGCCAGCCGCCCGTCATCCACCCATTCGACCTGGATGCCCGCGTGCTCCAGCGCTTTGCACAGCCATGTGCCCAGGGTGTGTTCGTCTTCGGCCAGGAGAATGCGCATGGCCCGATGCTAGAGCCGACGGGGCTCAATCCGGCTTGATGTTTGCCCTTGCGATGACCTTTTGCCAGCGTGCCTGCTCGGACGCGATGAACTGCGCGAACTGCTCCGGCGTGCCGCCGATGGCTTCGGCCGCGTCGTTGGTCAGCCGCTGCATCGAGTCGGGCGACTTCACGGCCTTCATCGTTTCGGCCGAGAGCTTGGCGAGCTGCGGCGGCGTGATGCTGGCGGGCGCGAGCATGCCGTACCACTGCGTCATCTCGAAGCCGGGGAAGCCCTGCTCGGCCACGGTCGGCACGTCGGGCAGCTGCGGCAGGCGCTTGGCCGAGCCGGTCGCGATGCAGCGCACCTTGCCCGCCTTGATGAACTGCAGCACCGCCGCCGCGCCGATGGCCGATGCGTCGAGCCGGCCCGAGAGCAGGTCGGTCACCATCGGGCCGGTGCCGCGGTAGGGCACGTGCAGCATGAACACGTCGGCCGTCATCTTCAGATACTCGAAGGCCAGGTGGCCCGCGCTGCCGTTGCCGGCCGAGCCGTAGCTGAGCTTGCCCGGCTTCGACTTCGCGTAGGCGATGAATTCCTTGAGGTTCTTAGCCGGCACGTCGGGGTGCACCACGTACAGGCTGGGCACCTTGGCCAGCAGGCTCACCGGCTTGAAGTCCTTGTTCGCGTCGTAGGGCAGCTTGGCGAAGATGTACGGATTGACCGCCAGCGTGCCGATGTGGCCCAGGATGATCGTGTGCTGGTCGGTGGCGCGCGCCACCTCGCCCATCGCGATGTTGCCGGCCGCGCCCGGCTTGTTGTCGACGAACACGCTCTGGCCGATGGTGCGCGAGAGTTCCGCTGCGGTCGAGCGCGCGACGATCTCCGAGCTGCCGCCCGGCGCGAAGGGCACCACGAAGCGGATCGACTTGCTGGGCCACGCGTCTTCGGCGAAAGCCATCGAGGGCAGCAGGCCGCCGAGGGCTGCTGCGCCGCCTGCCTGGAGCAGGCCGCGGCGGCTCAGGCGGGTGTCGTCGGGGGAAAAGAGGTCGGACATGGGTTGTCTCCAGCGCTTTTTGGATTGAAAGCGCGCATCCTGCCCGGGGGATGCTGTCGGAATGCTGTCAATCAGTCAGTCAGTGCCGCCGGTCCAGTAATCCCGGCCCAGTTCGCCCGTGAGCCGGGTGATCAGGCGCTCCACGCGCGCCAGCACCGTCCCGACCTGCGCGCGCACCGGCTCGTAGGCGAAGCGCAGGTTGTGGAAGGTCGTGCCTTCGTCGGGGTCGTCGTCTCGCAGGTAGAGCGTGCCGTCGTGCAGCCGCAGGTCGAAGAACCAGCCTTGCTCGTAGTCGGAGAAGACCTCGCCGGGCGTGCCCGTGGCGAGCGATTCGATGAAGGCCCGGCCCTCGCTGAAGCGGTCGTGCCACGGGAAGCTCAGCAGGAAGCGGCCGGGTGCATGGACTACGGGCCTGTTCCAGAAGTGGGGGCCGTCGGCTGGGTCCTTTCCGTGCCGCGCGGCCTTGGCCAGCAGGTCGCGGTAGTGGCGGCAGAGTTCGTCCTCGTGGCCGATGCAATCGGCCGACAGCACGAAGCCCTGCGCCGCGCCCGGAATGGCCGGCTGGTACAGCGGCTCGCGCAGCTGCTCCCATTGCGCCGCCGCGATGTTCGAGGGCGGGCCGTAATAGAAGGTGGGCTCGACGATGAATGCGATGTCGATGCGCACGCCCTCCACGGGCTCCGATTGCGCCGCCCAGTCGGGCAATGCGGTCTGGCTCGATGCCCCGGGCGTGTTGGCGGTCACGGCGGCGTCAGATCAGGTTCCGCATCGCCTGCGCCGTCTCCCGGAGCACCGGAAGCACCCGCGTCACCGCATCCTCCGAGCTCTCATGCCCCATCGGCATGGTGATGTTCAGCGCTCCCACCAGCGTGCCGTGCCGGTCGCGCAGCGGCACCGCGATGCCGCGCGAGTTCAGGTCGAGCTGCTGTTCGGAGAGCGCCCAGCCCTGCGCGCGAATGCGCGCGAGCTCGAGCTTCATACGCTCCATGCTCGCGATGGTGTGCGAGGTGAAGACGGTGAGCTTGCGCGTGGTGAGCCACTCGTCGAGCTCGGCGTCGCTGCGCAGGGCCAGCATCAGCATGCCGGAGGCGGTGACCTGCGCCGGCACGCGCGCGCCGAGCACGTAGCCGGTGCTCATGCTGCGGTTGGGGCCGTTGCGGGCGATGTAGACCACCTCGTCGCCGTCCATCACGCTGAGGTAGGCGATCTCGTTGGTGCCGGCGGCCACCCGCTGCAGGAAGGGCTGCACCACGCGGGGCAGGCGGGCCGACTCCAGGTACGACTGGCCCAGGCGCAGCACGCGCGGCGTGAGCCAGAACAGCTTGCCGTCGCTGGCCACATAGCCCATGTGCTGCAGCGTCAGCAGGTAGCGCCGCGCGGCGGTGCGGGTCATGTTCGTGCGCTGGCCGGCCTGGCTGGCGGTGAGGCGCGGGTTGGCGTCGTCGAAGGCTTCGATGATGCTCACGCCGCGCTCCAGGCCGGCGATCCAGTCGCGCTTGTCCAGGCCGGGAGGCGGCGCCGAGTCGTGATTGCTGTCCTTGCTCATGGGCGGAAGTGTGATCTGCACAGAAGGGTTCGAGTTTGCAATTGGTGCAGGTGAAAACCCTCGAATTGATCGATCATTGAATTCTAAAGATCGATAGTCGCACGTTTTGATGCCCCAAAGGCTGCATGGGTTGGCTGGAGGGACTATAAAGCTCGCCATCCGCCCTCCAAAAGAGCGATTGACGAACGGAAGCACGCACATGAGCCATTCCATCAGCGGCAGCACCCAGGCCTACCTGATCCCCGGTGACCCGGTTCGCAACGTGCGGCTGCCGCGCATGTTCAATGCGGCCTTCGAGCGCTTCGGCATCGACGCGGTGTTGCTGCCCATGCAGGTGCCGGTGCGTGACTTCGCGGTGTTCTTCAAGTCGGCCTTCCTCGCGCGCAACGTGCGCGGCATGGTGATCGCGCCGCCGCACAAGCCGCTGGTGGTCGACCTGCTCGAAGGCTGCGGGCTCTTCGGCCGCGTCGCGGGCTCGGTCAACGTGGTGCGCCGCACCGAGGGCGACCAGCTCGAGGGCGATCTCTTCGACGGCGAGGGCCTGATCGGCGCGCTCGACCACTACAACATTCCCTTCCGCGGCAAGCGCGTGCTGATTTTGGGCGCGGGCGTGAGCGCCGCGGCCATCGGCGTCGCGCTGGCCGAGGGCGGCACGGTGAACGGCGCGGCGCACATAGCCATGTACGACAAGGCCGCCGGCAAGGCGGCCGGCGTGGCGGCCAAGCTCGACGCCTTCTTCGACGCGAACGTGGTGGCGGCTGAAAGCAATGCGCCCGAGGGCTTCGACCTCGTCATCAATGCCACCCAACTCGGGCTGAGCGATGACGACGCCTTGCCTGTCGACGTGACGCGCATGGACAGCCACGCCGCGCTCTTCGACATTCTTCTGCGCAACCAGCCCACGCCGCTGGTGCGCGCCGCCCGCGCACGCGGGCTCAACGCGCAGGCCGGCTTCGAGATGCTGATCCAGCAGATGCCGCACTACTTCCGCTACTTCGGCCACATGGACGCGGCGGATGCGATGACGGCCGACGCCGGCTTCCTGCGAGAAATCATCTATCCGCCGGCGATGCACGCCGAGATCGCGCAGCCCTTGCGCTACCACTCGCCGAGCGTGGCGTAAATGGCTCACCCCAAGGCTGCGCGCACTTCGTGTCGCTTCGCCAACCCCCTTGCAGGGGGCAATGCCTGCGGCGCGGCAAAGCCGGTTCCGCGGCATTGCTGGAAGAAACCTTCATCGACCTTTGATTGCACAGATTGATTCACCAATGATTTCCGGCAAATCCACCCTCATCGCCCACATCGGCTTTCCCACGGAGGCCTTCAAGGCCCCGATGATCTACAACCCCTGGTTCGACAAGCACGGCATCGACGCGGTGGTCGTGCCCATGGGCGTGAAGCCCGAGGACTATGCGGTGTCGCTGCCGCAGATCTTCAAGTTCAGCAACATCCGCGGCGCGCTGGTGACCATGCCGCACAAGGTGACGACGATGTCGCTGGTCGACGAAGTGACGCCCACCGCGCGCGTGGCCGGTGCCTGCAACGCCATCCTCAAGCGCCCCGACGGCACGCTGCTGGGCGACCAGTTCGACGGTGCCGGCTTCGTGCGCGGCGTGGAGCGCAAGGGGCGGCTCTTCAAGGGCACGCGGGTGCTGGTGTCGGGCGCGGGCGGCGTTGGCTCGCCCATCGCGGCGTCCATTGCCGCGGCGGGTGCCGCCGAGCTGATGCTGTTCGACATGAACGAGGCCTCGGCCAATGCGCTGGCAGCGCGCCTGCGAGAGCACTATCCGCAGATGAAGGTGGCCACCGGCTCGAAGGACCCGGCCGGCTACGACGTGGTGGTCAACGCCACGCCGCTGGGCATGAAGGAAAGCGATCCGCTGCCCTTCGACGTGGACCGCATCGACCCTTCCACCTTCGTCGGCGAGGTGGTCATGAAGACCGAATACACGCCGCTGCTGCAGGCTGCCAAGGCCAAAGGCTGCCAGGTGCAGGTGGGCACCGACATGCTGTTCGAGATGATTCCGGCGTACTTGGAGTTCTTCGGCTTCGGCACCGCCTCGCCCGAGGAACTGCGCGCCGTGGCGCAACTGAAATACTGAAAAAGAAAGGAAGGCTCGCCCGATGAGCATTTTCGAAGGCTTCCTCTCCACATCCGAAACGCTGGGCGCCTTCAGCGACCGCGCCTTCGTCGACGCCATGCTGCGCTTCGAGGCCGCGCTGGCGCGCGCGCAGGCGGCCGAGGGGCTGATCCCCGAGAGCGCCGCGAACTCGATCGTCAGCAGCTGCAAGGTCGAGCTGTTCGACGTCGCCAAGATCGTGCGCGAGAGCGGCCGTGCCGGCAGCGTCGCGATCCCGCTGGTGAAGGCGCTGCGCGAGGCCGTGGCCCTGTTCAACGCCGAGGCCGCGCCCTTCGTGCATTTCGGCAGCACCAGCCAGGATGTGATCGACAGCGCGATGGCGCTGGTCACGCGCGAGGCGGTGGCGCTCGTCGAGGCCGACCTCGCCAAGGCCGCCGACGCGCTGCTGCGCCTGGCGGTGACGCATGCCGAGACGCCGATGCTCGCGCGCACGCTGATGCAGCCGGCCTCGGTCACCAGCTTCGGCTTCAAGTGCGCCGGCTGGGCCGCGCCGCTGGTGCGCAGCCGCATCCGCCTGCGCGATGCCGCGAAGCACGCGCTGCAGCTGCAGCTCGGTGGGGCCATCGGCACGCTGGCGCAGATGAAGGGGCAGGGCGCGGCCGTGCGCAAGCGCATGGCCAAGGAACTCGGCCTGGGCGACCCCGGCGCGACCTGGCACACGCAGCGCGACGAATGGGTCGCGCTCGGCTGCGAGCTGGGCCTCATGACCGGGAGCCTGGGCAAGATCGCGGTCGACATCTCGCTGCTCGGCCAGTACGAAGTCAGCGAAGTCACCGAGCCCAGCGAGCCGGGGCGCGGCGGCTCGTCGGCCATGCCGCACAAGCGCAACCCGGTGGCCTCGATGGTGGCCATTGCCGCCGCGCACCGCGCGCCGCAGCGCGTGGCCGCGTTGCTCGGCGCCATGCCGCAGCAGCACGAACGAGCCCTTGGCGCCTGGCAGGCGGAGCTGGGCGAATGGCCGCAGCTGCTGATGTCGGCGCATGGCAGCGTGCGCGCGATGGCGGGCGCACTGCCCGGCCTGCAGGTCGACGCCGCGCGCATGCGCGCCAACATCGATCGGCTGCGCGCCGAACTCCCGCGCGACGCGGCGGACGAATGGTTCGCCCCCGCGCTCGCCCACGAAGCCGGACAGACCGCGCTCGCCGAAGTGAAGGCGCTGCAGGCCCGGCTCGACGCACACAAGGAACTCTCCCAATGACCACCCCCGAAAACCCGCCCGTGGACCCCGGCGCCTATGAAGCCGGCCTCGTCAATCGCCGCCGCGTGCTCGGCGATGCCTGGGTCGACAAGTCGCTGGCCAACCGCAACGGCTTCAACGCCGAGTTCCAGGAACTCATCACACGCCACGCGTGGAACGACATCTGGGGCCGCCCCGCGCTGGGCGACAAGACGCGCCGCTTCATGGTGCTGTCGATGATGCTGGGCATCCACGCGTACGAAGAATTCGCGATGCACGTGCGCGCCGCGCTCGATGGCCCGCCCGAGTCGCGCCTCACGCCGGACGAGATCAAGGAAGTGATCATGATGGCCGCCATCTACTGCGGCGTGCCCGTGGCCAACCACGCCTTCGGCATCGCGACGGGCATCCTGCGCGAGAAGGGCCTGCTGCCGCCGCTGGCGCAGTGACCGCGCCGCCTGCTCCAAAGAAGGGCCGGAAGAAGGGCCGCTTCGACGTCACCTTCACGCTGCTCCTGCCGCTGCTGCTCGCGGCGCAGCCGGTAGCCACCGACAGTTATCTTCCCGCGCTCCCCGCCATCGCCAAGGAGCTCGGCTCGGCCAGCACCAGCCTCACGCTGTTCGTGCTGGCCTTCGGCTTTGCGCAGCTGCTGTGCGGGCCGCTGGCCGACCGCTTCGGGCGCAGGCCGGTGCTGCTGGCGGGGCTGGGCTGCTACACGCTCGCCGCGCTGGGCGGTGCCTTCGCCGACAGCGTGGCGCTGCTCGCGGGGTGGCGCGCGCTGCAGGGCTTCTCGATGGCGGCCATCCTGGTGTGCGCGCGTGCCGCGGTGCGCGACCTCTATCCCGCGCACGAAGGCCCGCACGTGATGGCGCGCGGGCTCACGGGGCTGGGCATCGTCGGGCTCATGGCGCCGCTGCTGGGCGCGTGGCTTGTGCAGGGCGCCGGCTGGCGCTGGGTGATGGCGGCGATGGCGGCCTATGCCGCGGTGCTGTTCGCGCTGTGCTGGCGCTCGTTCGGCGAAACGCGCCGGCCGCTGGGTGAGGGCGAGTCGTCCGCGCCGCGCGGCAGCACGCGCGCCGTGTTCGCGAGCCGTTCGTTTCGTGCCTGGGCCTCGGTCGCGGCCACCACCTACGGAGGCTTGTTCTGCTTCCTGCTGCTTTCGCCGATGGTCTACATCGGCTATCTGGGCTGGTCGCCCGCTTGGTACGGCTGGATCCCGGCCGGCGGCTCGCTGGTCTACATCTTCAGCACCACCATGTGCCGCAGCCTCCTGCGGCGCTACGGGCCCGTGCGCACCGTGAAGCTGGGCGCGTCGCTGAGCCTGGCCGGCGCCACCATCCAGGCGCTGGGCTGCTGGCTGATGCCGCTGAGCGCGGTGCCGCTGCTGTTCGGCCATGCCGTCTATTGCCTGGGCCACGGCATCCACCAGCCCTGCGGGCAGGCGGGCGCGGTGGGCGACCTGCCGCACCTGGCGGGCCGGGCCGTGTCGTGGTCCGGCTTCGGCATGATGATGGTCGCGTTCTGCGCGGGGCAGCTCGCCGCGCGTTTCGTCGATGCCGATTACTCCAACGGCGCCTGGCCGATGGTCGTACCGATGCTGCTGGCCGGCGGCGTGCTGGTGGCGATCGCGTTCTTCTGGCTGCCGCGCCTGCAACACTCGAAAAAGGAAACCACACCATGACCCGTTTGAATGTCGTTCGCGAGGGCAACGGCCCCATCGTCGTGCTCAGCCATGCGCTCGGCTGCGACCTGAGCATGTGGGACGGCGTGGCCGCGCAGCTCGCACGCGGCCACACGGTGCTGCGCTACGACCACCGCAACCACGGCGCCTCGGAGGTGCTGCCCGGCGAGCTGCGCATCGAGACGCTGGCGCAGGACGCGGCCGAGCTCATCCGGCGCGAGGCGGGCGGCGAGCCGGTGCACTTCGTCGGCCTGTCGATGGGCGGCATGACGGCGCAGGCGCTGGCGGTGCGCCACCCCGAGCTGCTGAAGACGATCGTGATCGCCAATTCGGCCGCGCACTACCCCGACCAGGCACCCTGGCGCACGCGCGTCGAGACCGTCGGTGCTAAGGGCGTGGCCGCCATCGCGCCCGGGGCGGTGTCGCGCTGGCTCACCCCCGCGTGGGCTGCCACGGCCGAAGGCGCCGAAGCCGCGAAGAAGCTGCACGACGTGCTGGTGCGCACCGACGCGCAGGGCTACATCGAGAGCTGCAACGCCGTCGCGGCCATCGACTTCCGCGAGAGCAACCACCGCATCGCGGTGCCCACGCTGGTCGTCGGCGGACTGCAGGACGAGGCCACGCCGATGGCGATGTCGCAGGCCATGGCCGCGGCCATTCCGCATGCCCGGCTGGAAACCATCGACGCCGCGCACCTGAGCGCCGTCGAGCGGCCGGCGGAATTCGCGCAGCTGCTGATCGATTTCTGGCGCAGCCTCTGAGCGGCGATTGCGGGGTGCGCGGCCTAGGTGTATCCCGTATTTCGTGCGAATAACGGTTGAGAGTGATCGATCATCGATCAAAAGGGGCCTGAATAGATTGTGATGGGGCCCGGGTGTTCCTAAAGTCCACCCCCATGCATCGCTCCATCGCCACCGTCTCGCTCAGCGGCACGCTCCGCCAGAAGCTCGAAGCCGTCGCCGACGCCGGTTTCGATGGCATCGAGCTGTTCGAGGCCGACTTCATCAACTTCAAGGGCACGGCCGCCGAGCTCGGCCGCATTGCCGGCGACCTGGGCCTGAGCATCGACCTGTACCAGCCGTTTCGCGACTTCGAAGGCATGCCCGAGGCGCAGTTCCGCCGCAGCCTGGAGCGCGCCGAGCGCAAGTTCGACCTGATGCAGGCCATGGGCGCGCCGACGATGCTGTGCTGCTCCAACACCTCGCCGCTGTCCGTCAACGACCCGGCGCTGGCGGCCGCCCAGCTGCACGAACTGGCCGAGCGCGCCGCGCGCCGCAACCTGCGCGTGGGCTTCGAGGCGCTGGCCTGGGGCCGCCACACTTCGCTGTACGGCCAGGCCTGGGAGATCGTGAAGCAGGCGAACCACTCGCACCTGGGCCTGATCCTCGACAGCTTCCACACGCTCTCTCTGAAGGACGACCCGGCCGGCATCGCCGCCATTCCGGGCGACAAGATCTTCTTCCTGCAGATGGCCGACGCGCCGCTGCTGTCGATGGACGTGATCCAGTGGGCGCGCCACCACCGCTCGTTCCCGGGGCAGGGCGACTTCGACGTGATCGGCTTCTTCGAGCAGGTGCTGCGCGCCGGCTACACCGGGCCGCTGTCGCTGGAGATCTTCAACGACATCTTCCGCGAGACGCCGAACCGCCGCACCGCGGTGGACGCGATGCGCTCGCTGCTGTATCTGGAGAGCGAAGCACGCCAGCGCCTCGCCAAGCCCGCGGCGCCGCAGCAGGTGACGCTGTTCGACCCGCCGCCGGTGCCGGCGCTATCGGGCCTGTCGTTCATCGAGTTCGCCGCCGACGAGGCTTCGGCCGCGACGCTGGCAACGCTGGTCGGCCAGCTGGGCTTCCGCCGCATCGGCAGGCACCGCTCCAAGGCGGTGACGCTGTACCGCCAGGGCGACATCAACCTGATCGTCAACGCGCAGCCCGACTCCTTCGCGCGCCAGCGCTTCGAAGCGCATGGCACCTCGGTGTGCGCGCTGGGCGTGCGCTGCGACGATCCGCTGGCTGCGGTGGGCCGCGCCACCGCCATGCGCTCGCAGCGGCACGACAGCCCGGTCGGCCCCAACGAGCTGCGCGTGCCGGCCATCGTGGCGCCGGGCGGCAACCTGATCCACTTCGTGCCCGAGATGCTGGGCGCCAACGGCCTGTACGAGACCGATTTCATCCTCGAAGACGAGGGCGCGGGCGCCAACGACGCGGGCCTGCATCGCATCGACCACGTGGCGCTGGGCCTGGCGCTCGACCAGCTCGACACATGGGTGCTGTTCACGCGCGCCGTGCTCGGCCTGGAGCCCGGCGAGAGCCTGGAGCTGGCCGACCCCTTCGGGCTGATCCGCAGCCGCGGCGTCGCCAACGTCGACCGCAGCCTGCGCCTGGTGCTCAACGTGTCGCTGAGCCAGCGCACCCGCACCGCGCGCACGCTGAGCGTGACCGGCGGCGGCGCGGTGCACCACATCGCGCTGAGCTGCGCCGACATCTTCGAGACGGCCGCGAAGCTGCGCGCCAACGGCACGCGCTTCGTGCCCATTTCCGACAACTACTACGACGACCTGGCCACGCGCATCGACATCGACCCCGCGCTGCTTTCGCGCATGCGCGAGTCGGGCGTGCTGTTCGACCGCTCGCCGGCCGGCGACTACCTGCACATCTACACCGAGAGTTTCGAGGGCGGACTGTTCTTCGAGGTCGCGCAGCGCGTGGGCGGCTACGACGCCTACGGCGCCCTCAACGCACCGGCGCGCATGGCGTCGCAGGCGCAGGACTGACAGGGCCGCAGGCGCACCGGCAGATCGTTTCTTTCGACCGACAGAGAGCTGATTTTTTTCACGTCACCACTGGAGACAACACATGGCAAGCAACACAGCCCGTGAGCCGCAAGGCAGGCACCAGTCGAGAAAGGCCGCGGCAAGCGGCTGGATCGGCTCGGCGCTGGAGTACTACGACTTCTTCATCTACGCCACCGCGGCGGCGCTGATCTTTCCGCAGATCTTCTTTCCCAAGGGCGACCCGACGACGGCCATCGTCGCCTCGCTCGCGACCTACGGCGTTGGCTACGTGGCACGCCCCATCGGCGCCTTCGTGCTCGGCCACTGGGGCGACACGCACGGGCGCAAGCAGGTGCTGGTGCTTTGCATGTTCCTGATGGGCTTCTCGACCGTGGCCGTCGGCCTGCTGCCGACCTACGACCAGGTCGGCCTGCTGGCACCGGTGCTGCTGGTGCTGCTGCGCCTGGTGCAGGGATTCGCGGTGGCGGGCGAGATCTCGGGCGCGAGCTCGATGATCCTGGAGCACGCTCCGTTCGGGCGACGCGGCTTCTTCGCGAGCTTCACGCTGCAGGGCGTGCAGGCCGGCCAGATCCTGGCGGCTGCCGTGTTCCTGCCGCTGGCGCACTACATGCCGGAGGACGCCTTCAACTCGTGGGGCTGGCGCATTCCATTCCTGCTGAGCTTCCTGGTGATCGTGGCGGGCTACATCATCCGCCGCGAGGTGGACGAGACCCCGGCCTTCGCCGAAGTCGACAAGAAGGGTGAAACGGCCAAGGCGCCGATCGTCCAGGCCTTCACCGACAGCTGGGCCGACATGCTGCGCGTGGTGTGCATGGCGCTGATGAACGTCATTCCGGTGGTGGCCACCGTGTTCGGCGCGGCCTACGCCGTGCAGGCCGCCTACGGCATCGGCTTCCAGAAGGACGTGTACCTGTGGATCCCGGTGCTCGGCAACATCCTGGCCGTGATCGTCATCCCGTTCGTGGGCAACCTGTCGGACCGCATCGGCCGCCGCCCGCCCATCATCGTCGGCGCGCTGGTCTCGGGCCTGCTGTCGTTCGTGTACCTGTACGCCATCAGCATCCGCAACGTGCCGCTGGCCATCGTGATGTCGCTGCTGATGTGGGGCATCGTGTACCAGGGCTACAACGCGACCTTCCCGAGCTTCTATCCGGAGCTGTTCCGCACCCGCAACCGCGTCTCGGCCATGGCCATCTCGCAGAACATCGGCACCACCTTCACCGCGCTGCTGCCGGCCCTGTTCGCCGCCGTCGCGCCTCCCGGCTCGACCAACGTGTGGTTCACCGTGGGTGCCATCACCTTCGCGGTGACGGTGCTGGCCGCCCTGGCCGCGTTCAGCGCCCGCGAAACCTACCGCGTCCACATGCGCGACCTGGGTAACCCGAACGCGGTGCCGGTCGACAAGCAGGAGTACGACCGCCTGCGCGAGCAGACCATGCAGGAATCGCGCGTGACCAGGGCCACGGCCTGAGCCTGAAGCGGCAGGCGAAGACCTTTCGCCTGCCAAGGGTTGTGGCGGCGGGAAGAATGGCGCCATGACCTCCACATCTTCTCCTTCCCGCCTCAAGATCGACTTCGTCTCCGACGTGTCCTGTCCCTGGTGCGCCATCGGCCTGAGTTCGCTCGAGGCGGCGCTGGGGAAGGTGGCGCCGGAGATCACCGCGGATCTGCACTTCCAGCCCTTCGAGCTGAACCCGCAGATGCCGCCCGAAGGCCAGGACACCTTCGAGCACCTCAACCAGAAGTACGGCTCCACCCGCGAGCAGCAGGCGCAGTCGCGCGAGATGATCCGCCAGCGCGGCGCGGCGGTGGGCTTCGAGTTCAGCCCCGAAGGCCGTCCGCGCGTCTACAACACCTTCGATGCCCACCGGCTGCTCCACTGGGCTGAGCTGGAAAGCCCCGCCAAGCAGGCGGCGCTCAAGAAGCTGCTGCTGAAGGCCTACTTTACCGACAGCCAGAATCCTTCCGACCACGATGTGCTGGTGCGCGCCGCCACCGAGGCGGGGCTCGACGCGGCCCGCGCCAGGCAAATTCTGGACAGCGACGAGTTCGCACAGGAAACCCGCGAACGCGAGCGCATGTACACCGATGCCGGCATCCACTCGGTGCCCGCGATCATCATCAATGACAGGCATCTGATCTCGGGCGGCCAGCCCGTCGAAGTGTTCGAACGGGCCCTGCGCCAGATCGCCGGTGCTGCTCCTTCGAGCCTTGCCACAGCCTGACTTAGCTGGCGCTTAGGCGCCAGCTTTGCCCAGCGTTACGACGGTAAAGACCGTCAACCCGAAGCGGGCTCCGGTGGTTGAGGAGGCGGTTCTCAATCACTGTCACACAGGAGCCCCGAAGATGAAGAAGAAAAGCCTAATCGCCGCACTTGCCCTCATGGCTGCGGCTTCGCTGCCGGCACTGGCGGACGAATACGGCAGGCACCCGTTCTATCTCCACGCCTTGTCCGACCTGCGCACCGCGGCCTGGAAAGTGGAGCACCGCCGTCCCGAGGACGGGCAGGTCTCGCGCGACGAGCAGGTGGTGATCGACGAGATCCACGCCGCCATCGGTGACCTGCAGCACGCCGCATGGCTCGACGGCAAGCCCGTCGAATGGCGCGAGCCCACCGACGCATGGCTGCCGCCGGAAGGCCGCCTGCACGCCGCGGCCGATCTGCTGCGCAAGGTGCGCTCCGACGTGGCGCGCGAAGAGGACGACCCGCGCTCGCGGCCGTACCAGCAGCGCGGCCTCGCGCACGTAGACCTTGCGCTGGCCACCGCGCAGCACGCCATCGGCGACGTGCGCCGCCACGACCTGCGCAGGGAGTGAGGGCCGTGACGGCCACCGCTTCGCCGTTCTTCTCCACGCGGCGCGCGTCGATGGCGCTCGGCGCCTGCGCGCTGGCGCTGCTTGCGGCCTGCGCGAGCGCGCCGGGGGACCATCGGCCCATGGTTTCGGTGTCGCTGCCTTCCCCGCAGGTGGACGAGGCCACGCGGTTGCGCTGGCTCGACCGCGTGAGCTGGGGCGCCAACGCGAGCAGCGACGCGCAGCTGGCGAAGCGCGGCCTCTCGCTGTGGATGCGCGACCAGCTCAACCCGCGCTCAGCGCCGCTGCCGCCGGCCGCGCAGGCGCAGATCGACGCGATGGAAATCTCGCGCGTGCCGCTCGACCAGCTCGTCACCGGCCTGGAGGCTCAGCGCAAGGCGGCCGACGCATTGCCCGACGAAGACCAGAAGAAGGCCGCGCGGCAGGAGTACCAGCAGCACCTCAACACGCTGGTGCGCGAGGCGCAGCAGCGCTTCGTACTGCGCGCGCTCTATTCGCCCAACCAGCTGCAGGAGCAGATGACGTGGTTCTGGATGAATCACTTCAACGTCAACCTGCGCAAGGACAACATCCGCGCGATGGTGGGCGACTACGAGGAGAACGCCATCCGCCCGCACGCGCTCGGCAGGTTCCGCGACCTGCTCGGCGCCACGCTGCACCACCCGGCGATGCTGCGCTACCTCGACAACGCGCAGAACGCCGCCAACCGCATCAACGAGAACTACGCGCGAGAACTGATGGAGCTGCACACACTGGGCGTGGGCAGCGGCTATACGCAGGGCGACGTGCAGGAACTCGCACGCGTGCTCACCGGCGTGGGCGTGACCAGCCAGCCGCTGGACGCGCCGCCGCCGAACGTGCGGCCCAACCTGCGCGCAGACTACGTGCGCAAGGGGCTTTTCGAGTTCAACCCGAACCGCCACGACTACGGGCCGAAGACGCTGCTGGGCCAACCCATCCAGAGCCGCGGTCTGGCTGAGGCCGACGAGGCGCTCGACCGCCTCGCGCGCGCGCCGGCCACCGCGCGCTTCATCTCGCGCAAGCTGGCTGTGTACTTCGTCGCCGACGATCCGCCGCAGGCACTCGTTGACCGAATGGCCGCGGCCTTCGCGCGCAGCGACGGCGACATCGCCGTCACGCTGAAGGCGCTGTTCGAGTCGCCTGAGTTCTCGGCCTCGCTGGGCCGCAAGTTCCGCGATCCGGTGCACTACGTGATGGCCGGCGTGCGCCTCGCCTACGACGACCGCGTGGTCACCAACGTGAACCCGATGCTCGGCTGGATCAACCGCATGGGCGAACAGCTCTACGGCCACGAGACGCCCGACGGCTATCCGCTCAACGAGGCGGCCTGGGCCAGCGCTGGCCAGATGAACACGCGCTTCGAGATCGCGCGCGCCATCGGTGCGAACGGCGCGGTGCTGTTCCGTGCGGACGACAAGGCGCCGCTGGAGAAGCCCGCGTTCCCGCCCCTGGCCGATTCGCGCGCGGTGCGCACGATGCAGGGCAGCATGAGCGCGGACACGCGCGAGGCGCTGGCGCAGGCGAAGAACCCGCAGGAATGGAACACCTTCCTGCTGGCTTCGCCCGAGCTGATGCGCCGATGAGGTTCGGGTTTTTCTCCCTCCCCCGCTGGGGGAGGGCAGGGGTGGGGGCAAGCGGCGTTCGATTAAAGGCCGAGGCTGAGCAAGCGCCGCGCGTGCCCCCATCCCAACCTTCCCCCAAAGGGGGAAGGAGCAAGACAGGAAGAAAGAAGAAAGGACAACCGTCATGCAACGCAGAGAAATCCTGAAGCTCGCAGCCGCCGCACCGTTCGCAGGCGCCGCCGCCAAGGTGATGGCCGCGCCTTCCGCCGAAGGCGCCAAGCTGCTGGTCGTGTTCCTGCGCGGCGCGTACGACTGCAGCAACCTGCTGGTGCCCACGAGCAGCGACTTCTACTACGCCTCGCGCCCCAACATCGCCATCGCGCGGCCCGGCACGCCCAACGGCGCGCTGCCGCTGGACGGCAACTGGGGCCTGCACCCCGCGCTGGCGCAGAGCGTGATGCCGATGTTCCAGCAGAAGCAGGCATCCTTCATCGCCTTCGCCGGCACCGACGACCTCACGCGCAGCCACTTCGAGACGCAGGACTCCATCGAGCTCGGCCAGGCTCTCGACAAGCGCCGCGACTACCGCTCGGGCTTTCTCAACCGGCTGGCCGGTGTGCTCGGCGCGGGGCCCGTCACCGACGTGTCGCCCATCGCCTTCACCGACCAGCTGCCGATCTCGATGCGCGGCAACGCCAAGGCCGCCAACATGGCGCTGGCCGGTAACGCACGCTCCGGCATCGACGCGCGGCAGAGCCAGGTCATCGCCGCCATGTACCGCAACACCACGCTGGCACAGCCGGTGGCCGAGGGCTTCCAGGTGCGCGACGAGGTCATGCGCGCGGTGCAGGCCGAGATGGACGCCGCCAGCCGCAACGCCATGTCCGCCAAGGGCTTCGAGCTGGTGGCGCGCCGCATGGCGCTGCTGATGCGCGACCGCTTCGACCTCGGCTTCGTCGACGTCGGCGGCTGGGACACCCACGTGGGGCAGGGCGGCGCCACCGGCTACCTCGCCAACCGTTTCGAAGAACTGGGCCGGGGCGTCGCCGGCTTCGCGCAGGAGATGGGCGACGACGCATGGCGCCAGACCGTGGTGGTCGTCATCAGCGAGTTCGGCCGCACCTTCCGCGAAAACGGCAACCGCGGCACCGACCACGGCCACGGCACCGTCTACTGGGTGCTCGGCGGCGGCCTCTCGGCGCAGGCCGGCGGGCGCGTGGTGGGCGAGCAGCAGGCGCTGACGCAGGCGACGCTGTTCCAGAACCGCGACTACCCGGTGCTCAACGAGTACCGCGCCGTGTTCGGCGGGCTGTTCCAGCGGATGTACGGGTTGTCGCCGGCGCAGCTGGGGCGGGTGTTCGATGGCGTGGCGCCGAAGGATCTCGGGCTGGTCTGATGTCGATCGGATTGCACATACCCAGTTTCGGCGATGGTGGAGGCGAACTCGCGCGACAACAATGAAACACATAAATCGCGTGGCGTGATAGTTCGACCGCGCCGGATGCAGGTCTTGTCCCTCATCCGATCTGCCAGGAGGAACCCCCGCATGCCGATCTCAGCGGTGAGCGCGCATTTGCTTCTTCGATCGCTTGGCGTCCACGTGGCGATCGCCGATGTGCGCTTGGTCAATATCTGTGCCAACTATCGGGACGCGACTGTCACGGCCGTGAACGGGAGCGTGGCTCGCGTGAACGCGATCGTTTCCATCCTCGCTCCTGGTCCGGTGGCACCGGGCGCTTTTTCGCAGCCTCGTTTCAGCGAGGCCAAGAGGCTTCTCGACTACCTCAATGCGGGTGCGACCGTGGCAGCGGTGCGGACGCTCATCGACGAGGCCGAGACCGTGCTGGACTGGCTTCGCCTGCCTTTTGCGGCAATGACGGCAAACAACGCGCCGCCGACTGCGCCGCTGCGTCAATCGTGGGGAAACGTGCTGGTGCCACAGCAGCAGGGCATCCAGCAGTTCGCGGCATCGCGAAGAGCCAACGCCGTGGTGAGTACCCTGATCGCCTTTGCGAACGTGCCGGGCGCAACCATCGTGACCAATCTGTCGACATTGGGGCAGCTTGCCCAGGCCGTGAATGCTTCTCGGGGACTTGCCGATGCGAACCGTTTCTCGGGCATCACGCCCGCAGCCTTTCCAAGTCTTCGAACGCTCCACGGTTTGCACGGCCCCAACTCCGCCTTCGCAGGGTTTGTGCGCTGGGGTCCGGGTGACCATGACTCCCCCCAGCTGAATCTGAAGTACCACTTCCTCAAACACGTCTGCTACGCGGGTGTCGAATCGGAGCTTCCCAGGGAGTCCGCCTGGTGGTGGGGGGAGCTGAACATTGCCTTGACCTGGGGGCAGATGAGCGCATTCTTTGCCGACAGTGTGTCGCTGCGCGAAAGAAACGTGCTGCAGGCGATGTTCGACGGCACCGGCCTGATCCCCGCGAAGCGGGTTCAATTCCTGATTTCAGGTGTTGTCTCGCAGAACCCCAGATTGCTCAACTACCTCGTGGACAACTACGAAAACGCCTATCGGGACCGGGCGCTGCATCCGGGTGCGGTCCTGACGGACAAGATCGTGCAAAGCAACGGCGAGAAGGTTTTCATCAGCGCTGCAATACGTGATCCGGCTCACGCAACGCGCGGCATCTTCGTTATCGGGCGTCTTGATGGTGCAAACGAACTGGGGGTTTCGGCCTGCTATATGTGTGAAGACATCCAGGAAAAACTGGATGCTGCAGCCAGCAACAAGATCTGGGACCTGGCGTGACGGACGCGCGATAACGGCACCCTGAGCTGTCTTGCATCACGTAAGCCATGATCCGGGCTGAGGAGACAAGATCGAAACATGTCCGTGATCGGCGAACACTTGCGAATGTCCGAGCTGCAGCGGCTCGGCATGTCCACCCCCTTGATGCAGCTGGCTGCCGGCCAGTGCCTCCACGAGGCGTTCCGGGGCTCCTGCCTGGGGCCGCCTTATTACATCTACCACGGCGCCCGTGCGCCCGAGGGGGCCACCCTGGTTCCGCTGTGGGACCACGGCAGCAGCGTCTGCGGCCTCCGTGAGACGGAGGGCGGCCTGGAGTTCATCGAGTTCAGCATCGAAGACCCGGCCGGATTCGAGCGGCTCGCCGGCACAGAGCAGGGCTTCTGGGCGACCCGCTTCGACTTTCTCTACGAATGCGATCTGGCCGACGAGGTGCTGCGTGAAGCCGCCGGGCTGGTCGGCTTTCGCTTTCTGGAGCGGCACCTGACGGCGAGAGAAGCGGCCGAGGAGCAGCTGGGAAACTTCGGCGCCCACCGGGCGTGGCTTCGGGAACTGGTCGCCGGCATCGACCGGGATGCTGCCGCCTGATTGCAGGGCGTGCAGGGCCGGCGGCGACACCGCCGAGAATCCCCGCATGCCCCACGCCGTTTCCCTTCTTCGCGCCGCTCGCCTGGCACGAAGCGCCAAGCCCTTTCTAGCCCGTGGCGGCTTCAAGCGCGAGCGCTGCGCGGGCTGCCGCCTGGTGCCCAGCCATTGCATGTGCGCGCTGCGTCCCTCGATCGCCACGCGCGCCGGGGTGTGCCTGATCATGGCCGACATCGAGCCGCTCAAGCCCACCAACACCGGCTGGCTGGTCGCCGACGTGGTGGCCGACACCTTCGCCTTCGGCTGGGCCCGCACCGAGACCGATCCGGCGCTGCTGGCGCTCTTGAGCGACCCGCAATGGCAGCCCTACGTGGTGTTCCCGGGGCAGTACGCGGCGCCCGAGCGGGTGGTCGAGGTAGTTCAGTCGCCCGGCGCTGCCGGGAAGCGCCCGCTCTTCATCCTGTTCGACGCGACATGGGCCGAGGCGCGCAAGATGTTCCGCAGGAGCCCCTACCTCGACCGGCTGCCGGTGCTGAGCCTGCAGCCGCAGCAGATCACCCAGTACAAGCTGCGCAATTCCGGCCGCGACGACCATTTCTGCACCAGCGAGGTGGCGGCGATGTGCATGAACCTGGCGGGCGAGCATGTCGCCGAGCAGACGCTGGAGGCCTATCTGACGGTGTTCACGCACCACTACCTGCGCGCGAAGAACCAGCAGCCGGTCGTGTGGGACGGCGCAGCCCACCAGAGGCTGCGCGAGGTGGCCGGCCTGCTGGCCGCTTGACTGCCTGACGGGAGGGGAGCGCCCTCAGGCGATCATCGATTCGAGATCGGCCGCGAGTTCGCGCGGCGCCGGCATTTCCTGGACGATGTCCTCGGTGATGCCGACCGCCATTGCCGACTGGCTCGGCCAGAAGCCGCCGATGTTGCCCAGGTCCACGCCCTGGCGCTCCAGCGCGACGCGCCACACGGCCAGGTGCAGGATGCCGCCGAGCACATCGGGATGCTCCGGGTCGGCCGGGCTCACGAAGCTGGAGAGCGCCCCGACCAGGTCGGGCGCGAAGCCCCAGCGCTGGGCCAGGGAGGCGCTCACGTCGCCGTAGTGATAGCCGAACTCGACGAGCTCGAGCTGCGCGCGTCCCAGTGCCTCGAAGGGGTGGGTGGCGTTCAGGGCCGCAATGCGGGCGGGCATTGCCTGGGCCATGATCAGGTAGCCGATGGCGTGCATGCTGCCCGCGGTGAAGGCCAGGTTGGGGTCGACGTGCCGCGTCTTGGAAGCCAGGTACCGCGATACCGAGGCCACGCGCAGGCTGTGCGCCCAGAAGGCGGGCAGGCCGACGCCGTCCACCTTCCTGAAGGCGCCGGCCAGGCCCGAGCTCACGACCATCGAGCGGATGGCGGAGAGCCCCAGCATGAGGATCGCGCCCTGTATCGAAGAAATCTTGCGCCGCAACCCGAAAAGCGGCGAATTGACCATCTGCAGCACCTTGGCCGCGAGCACCTGGTCGAGCTCGATCCGGTTGGCGATGGCTGCGAAGGACACCTCGTCGTCGCGCAGCATCTCCATCAGATCGGAGACCACCCTCGGCACGGTGGGAAGCGACTTGTCATTGGCAAAGAGTTCGTCGAGTGTCATGGCGCTGGGTTTTGTTGTCTGGCCTATGTATGCAAACAATTGTCCTCCAGCACACCCCCAGGCAAACGCCCGAACAGACACGAAAACGCAATTTCTACGGATTCCGGTGGGCCCGGAAGCCCTCCTGCAGGCGCTCGGCGTCGGCCTCGATGCCGTCGCCCTGCAAGTCCGTTGCGGGTATACCCTGACTCGGCGCCCGCCACGCCCCGTGCCGGGTGCCGCCTGCCCGACCGTGAGCCTATGAGCGCGCCCGCCGATGTGGCACCATCGCCGCCTGCCGGGCTCTCCCACCGCATGGAGGAAGTCAAGATGTCTGCAGCCATGTTTGCCGCCTTGTTCTTCACGGTGGCGCTTCTCGTCACGACGGCGTACTTCATCATGGGCTCCATCCCGCTCCTGGTGCTGAAGCACGACACGCCGCTCGACGCCCGCTTCGTGCGGGGCTTCTTCAACATCTACTACGTCGCGGCATTCGTCACCGCGTCGGCCACCGCGCTCAGCTTCGCCACCGCCGGCCGCCTGTGGATCGCGGCCGGCGCCGCCGTGCTGGCCGCGATTTCGGTCGCGCTGCGCAGGAAGGTCATCCCGAAGATGGACGCGCTCGGCGCGCAGATCCAGTCGAACTACATGGATGCGATACCGGGCTTCCGCAGGACGCACGTCATCGCGATCCTCATCAACATCGCCCAGCTGGTGGCCATCGTCTGGTGCCTCATCGCGGTGGGGAAGTGAGCCGGTCCGGCACCGGCCGGCGTCGATAGGACAATCGGGGGCAGCCCTCAATTCCGAACACAGCCACGACCATGTCCCGCCTCGACGACCCCCTCCACGACGCCGAAATCGGCTCCCGCGACAGCACCCTCGACACCACCCGCATCGACGACGTGCGCATCGGCGCCGTCCGTCCGCTCATCACCCCGGCGCTGCTGCAGGAGCGCGTGCCCGTCCGCGACAACACGCTGGCGCTGGTCGAGGGCAGCCGCGCCGCCATTGCCGACGTGCTGCACGGCCGCGACGACCGGCTGGTCGTGGTGGTCGGCCCGTGCTCCATCCATGACCACGACCAGGCCATCGAGTACGCGCAGCGCCTGAAGAAGGTGGCCGACTCCCTGCAGGACGACCTGCTCATCGTCATGCGCGCCTACTTCGAGAAGCCGCGCACCACCGTCGGCTGGAAGGGCTACATCAACGACCCGCACCTGGACGGCAGCTTCGCGATCAACGAAGGCCTGGAGCGCGCGCGGCGCCTGCTGCTGGAGCTGACCACCCTGGGCCTGCCGACCGGCACCGAGTTCCTCGACCTGCTGAGCCCGCAGTTCATTGCCGACCTGATCGCCTGGGGCGCCATCGGCGCGCGCACCACCGAGAGCCAGAGCCACCGGCAGCTGGCGTCGGGCCTGAGCTGCCCGGTGGGCTTCAAGAACGGCACCGACGGCAGCATCAAGGTCGCGGCCGACGCCATTCTTGCGGCCCGCGCGCCACATGCCTTCATGGGCATGACCAAGATGGGCATGGCCGCGATCTTCGAGACTCGCGGCAACGACGACTGCCACGTGATCCTGCGCGGCGGCAAGGCGCCCAACTATTCGGCCGCGGACGTGGCGGCCTGCTGCGACACCCTGGCGGCAAGCGGCCTGCGGCCCCAGGTGATGATCGACGTCTCGCACGGCAACAGCAGCAAGCAGCACCAGCGGCAGATCGTGGTCGCCGAGGACGTGGCGGCGCAGATCGCCGGCGGCGAAAGCCGCATCACCGGCATCATGATCGAGAGCCACCTGGAGGAAGGGCGGCAGGACCTGAAGCCCGGCGTCGCGCTCAAGCACGGCGTCTCGATCACCGATGCCTGCATCGGCTTCTCGCAGACGGTGCCGGTGCTGGAGGGGCTGGCCTCGGCGGTGAAGGCGCGGCGGAAGTTGTCGAAGGGCTGACGAGGCTGCGATCGATGGCGCGCTGCGCCATCACGGACGATCTCTACCGGGCGAGCACGACGAAAGCCCGCAGCTCGGCCATCTTGCCGTCGCGGAACCGCCAGACGTCGCAGTACGCATGAGGCCGCGCGTTGCCGTCTTGGTCGGGCAGGGTGATCTCGCCGAGCGCCGCGACGAAGTCGCCGTCGCCGATCATCTGGTGGACCTGGAAGCGGGGCGGCTCCTTGTACGCGACGGCCATCCATTCGCGAACGGCCTGCTTGCCCCGCAGGATCGTGTCGCCCACGAAGTTCCAGACGGTGTCTTCGGTGCAGGACTGCAGGAACCCTTCGAAGTCGCCTTTCATGATCGCGGCGTTGGCGTTCGCAAGGACTGTCTTGTTGTCTTCGGGCATTACGGTGTCTCCTTTGTGCGTGGAGCCCAGGAGGGCGATCAGTGGATCACGGCAGTGACGCGCATCTCGAACCGCATCGCCGGCGCCGCCAGTTCAGCGACGCCCACCTCGGTCCAGATGGGCGCGTGGTCCGGCATGTACTGGCGGTACAACCGCGCGATGGTCCGGTTCACCTCGGGAGGAAATCCTCCGACGTGATACGTGTTCACATGCACGACATGGCCCCAGTGCGCGCCGGCGGTCGCCAGCGTCTTCTCGACGTTGCGGAACGCCTGGGCGATCTCTTCCTCGATCGATTCGGGAAATTGCATCTCGTCGTTCCAGCCGCCCTGGCCGGAGATCTCGACACGGTCGCCGATCTTCACGGCTTGCGAGTAGTGCAGCGCCTCGTGCAGGGCGGGCCCATAGCCGGGGGTGACAAAGAATTCGGGGCGGGTCATGGCAGTCCTTTGATCGGTTGGTTGGTCGATTGATTGGCGAAGGCGGTTTTCCTTCCGCATGATCTGTACTCTAGTGATCGGATGTGCGCCGATAAACAGGCAATGCCGGCAATCACAATTTGGCGAGCCCAAACAATCAGGCAGACGGAAGCCGATTGGCGGGGACGGAACCGCAAGGTCTAAACTGCAGCCCCGCTTCCTGCAGGAGACAAACCCCATGACCCGATTGCTCGTGCGCAGCTTCGGCGTTTCGCTCGACGGTTTCGCAGCCGGCCCCGACCAGAGCCTGGAGCACCCGCTGGGCGTGCGCGGCCCCGAACTCATGAACTGGTTCTTTCCCACGCGCGTCTGGCAGCAGATGCAGAAGACGGGCGAGACCAACGGCGAGACCGGCGTCGACAACGAGATGGCCGAGCAGGGCTTCGCCGAGATGGGCGCCTGGATCCTCGGTCGCAACATGTTCGGTCCGGTGCGCGGCCCCTGGCCCGACGAGAGCTGGAAAGGCTGGTGGGGCGATGAGCCCCCGTACCACGTGCCGGTCTTCGTGCTGACCCACCACGCCCGCGCACCGCTGGCAATGAAAGGCGGCACGACCTTCCACTTCGTCACCGGCGGCATCCACGATGCGCTGGCGCAGGCACGTGCCGCCGCGGGCGGTCGCGATGTGCGCCTGGGCGGCGGCGCGGCCACCGTGCGCGAATACCTGAAGGCCGGCCTGATCGACGAACTGCACCTGGCCGTGCGGCCGGTGCTGCTGGGCAAGGGCGAAGCGCTGTTCGCGGGCCTGGATCTGCCGGCGCTGGGCTACAGCTGCGAACGGCAGGTGGCGGGCGAGCGCGCCACGCACGTGTTCCTGCGGCGCAAGGCGGCCTGACGGCGGGGCGGGCCTGAGCGGCCTCCTCGCTGCTATCAGGCGGTCAGCAGGCGGTCATCAGCCCGTTCAGGCCCCTTCGACGATCCGCATATCCCGCTCCGCGCCGTCTCCCAGGGCCGCAAGCGCCGCCTGGTACGCGGGGCTGTCGTGCACGGTCGTGGCTTGCTCGACGCTGTCGAACTCGATCAGCGTGGTGCGCTCGGCAAGGCCGTGCTCGTAGACCTTGGCCGGCAGGCCGCGTGCCAGGAAGCGACCGCCGCCGGCAGTGATGGCGGGTGCCGCCAGCTTTGCGTAGGCCGCGAGCTTGTCGGCGTCCTTGATGGCTCGGTATGCGCTGATCCAATAGGCTTTTGCCATGGGGGTTTCACTCCGGTTGTTGGGCGAGCAATATAAAGCGGACACCGCGAGCGCATCAGGGCCATGAGTAGAAAGCCCCATGCCCGAACTGTCTGAAGGAGTCCGATAGATGCTCAGAGGAAGCTGTCTCTGCCAAGGCGTGGCGTTCGAGATCGACGGCGCGCTGAAAGACCCGCTCTACTGCCATTGCGCGATGTGCCGGAAGGCACATGGCACCGCCTTCCGCGCGCGGGCCAAGGTGCTGGCGAAGGAGTTCCGCTGGAGCAGGGGCGAAGAACTGGTCCGCTTCTACGAGTCGTCGCCCGGCGAATACCGCGGGTTCTGCTCGGTGTGCGGCTCCAGCCTCATCAGCAAGTTCGACGTGAAGCCCGCTGTCTACGGCGTGGCACTCGGCGTGCTCGACGATGACCCGCAGGTCAGGCCGCTGTGCCACGTGTTCGTCGGGTCGAAGGCGCCGTGGTTCGAGATCACGGACTCGCTGCCGCGATACGAGACGCTGCCTCCCGGTGCCGGCCAGGGCATCAGGCCTCGCGATCAGACCGACGGGTAAGTCCCCGTGCCCCCGGGCCATGGCGTGAGCACCTCGTAGCCTTCGGGCGTCACGGCCACCATGTGTTCCCACTGGGCGGACAGCGAGCGGTCCTTCGTGACCACCGTCCATCCGTCGGACAGCTGCCGGGTCTCGCTCCTGCCGGCGTTGAGCATCGGCTCGATGGTGAAGATCATCCCAGGCACCAGCCTGAGCCCTTCGCCGCGCCGGCCGAAGTGCAGCACCTGCAGGTCCTCGTGGTAGACCTGCCCGATGCCGTGCCCGCAGTATTCGCGCACCACGCTGAAATGCTCGCGGTGGGCGACCGACTGGATGGCATGGCCCACATCGCCGAGAGTCGCTCCGGGCCTGACCTCGCGGATGCCGGCCAGCATGGCCTCGTACGTGGTCTCCACCAGGCGCCGGGCCAGCTGGCTGGGCTCTCCCACGAAGAACATGCGGCTGGTGTCGCCGAACCAGCCGTCCTTGATGACGGCGACGTCGATGTTGACGATGTCACCTTTCTTCAAAATCTTGCCGGGCGAGGGAATGCCGTGGCACACCACCTCGTTGACGGAGGTGAGGATGGTCTTGGGATACCCCAGGTACCCCACGTTGGCCGGAACGGTGCCCTGCACGTTCACGATGTAGTCGTTGCAGATCCGGTCGAGTTCTTCGGTGCTCACGCCGGGCACGACGTGGGGCTCGATCATGCCCAGCACCTCCGCAGCCAGCCTGCCGGCGCGCCGCGCCATTTCGATCTGCTCGGCCGACTTGATGACGATGCCGCGTGCCATCAGCGTTTTCCTGCGGAAGAAGACGACCGGGCTTTCGCAGGCTCGGCCGTGGCCGCGGCGACGATGTCCAGGCCGCCCGAGAGTTCGGCCTGTATCAGCAGCTGGCAGATTTCCCGGTGGTCCAGCTCCGGGTGCAGTTCGGCCAGCATGCCGACGCGCATCCAGTGCTCGGCCTGGCCGTTGATGGACCTGCCCAGGGCGTTGCCTGCCACGCGCAGGTTTTCGTGCATGAGGTCGGAGATCTTGACGATGCCCATCGGCTGGCCTTGTATGAAACGTATGCGAAGTATATATGTTTCGTATGTTCAAACGCCATCGTGAGGCATCGCGCGGCTAGTCCCCCTCCAGCCGATCCCGCCGCATGGCGCGCCAGAGCGCGAGGTCGTAGCTGATCTTCAGCAGCCCGCACGCGATGAGCGGCAGCGAGATCCATCCGGCCGCGAACAGCGCGCCGCTGATCGTCGGGCTGATGGCCGCGGCCAGGCTTCGCGGCACGGCGGTGAAGCTCGCGGCCGCGCTGCGTTCGGCCGGCGTCACCACCGCCATCACATAGGCCGTTCGCGTGGGCACGTCCATCGAAGACAGCGAGCTGCGGATCATCAGCAGGCCCAGCGCCACCGGCAGGCTCGGCGCCAGCGCGGCGAGCACGAGGCAGACGTTGGCCGGCAGGTGCGTGAAGACCATGGTGTTGAGCAGTCCGATGCGCTGCGCAACCACGGGTGCCGCCAGCTGCGATGCCGCGCCCAGCAGACCGGTCCAGAAGAAGAACACGCCGGCCTGGGTCAGCGAGAAGCCGAACCGCTCCAGCAGCCACAGCGACATCAGCGCATTGACCGTGAGCCCGCCCGCGAAGGCGTCGACGCTGAAGAGCGCCGCCAGTCGCATCACTACGCGGCGCGAGGGCCCGAGAGGCGCGGGCGCAACCGGCAGGCTGTCGGCGCTGCCGGTGCCCGAATGCGCGGGCAGGTTCCGGTAGAGCCAGAAAACGGCCAGCCCGATCGCGGCATAGACCGCGAACATCCCGCGCAGCGCGTCGAGCCGATCGAACCCGGTGTGCCGCACCAGCCAGTCCGGCACCGCCGCGGCCAGCGCACCCAGTGCTGCGCACAAGGCGCCGAGCAGGCTGTAGCGGGCGAAGAGCGCGGTCCGCGCATGGCCTTGCGCCGCGCCGGCCAGCCGGGCGTGCTCCAGGGGAAGGAACACGCTGACGTCGCCCGAGCTGGGGTTGAGCGTGCCGACCAGCGCCACGACCAGCAACGGCCAGAACGAGGAAAGTCCCGCGAAGCCGATGCCGGTCGCCGCCATCAGCAGGGCCGCGCCGCGAAGCAAGCGCCCCGCCGCGAAGCGATAGCCCCAGGCGCCGACCGCGAGCGTCGCGAGCGCAGAGCCCAGCATCGTTGCCGTGCTGACGATGCCGACCTCCAGCGTTCCGAGCCCGATCGACAGCAGGTACGCTGGCAGCAGCACGGCCATGTAGCCGTCGGCGAAGGCGCGAAGCCCTCGCGCGACTAGCAGGGGCAGGGCACCCGGATCGACCCCGGAGGGCAGCAGGCGCATGAGGCCGGAGCGCGGGCGAGGCATGGAAGAGGTGCTCATGCTGCGGCGTGGGAAGGCTGCAGTCGATCGGGGCGTCTCCCGCTGAGCCGGGGCTGCCTATGGGTCAGCTGGACGGGCGCGAAAGATGCGAAAGATGTGGGGAGGGCGCAGGGCAAGGCGGTGTCCACGGAAAACTCCGTTGTGAGTCACCAGCGCTTGGACGGGAGACCGTCTTGCTTTGCAGCCCGGGAGGCTGTTTTCCCGGGGACGGGCATCGTATCAGGCCAAAAGGCGCTTTGGAATGCGCGCTGTGGGGCCAACCTTGACGCTCGCCATCGGCACCGCTTACATTGCCCTCCGCCTCGTGATGAGCGGGGCCGGGTTTGGAAGCCCGCTGACATCCTGCGACGAAAGCCGCAGCTACCGCACATGGTCTGCGGCTTTTTCGTTCGTGCCTCTTTTTGGCGGCTCGAGCGGGAGGGCTCGCGCCCTGCCGGTTTCCGCAAGGATGTCCCGGTCTTCCAACCCGTTCGAGCTGCCGCCCTCGTTTGGAAGCGAGAGCGTCGGTTTCTGCAAATCGACATCCTTGGGAGGCCCACACATGGCCAATGCTTCTTCAAATGACGCCGGCACAAACACCCGTGCCGCCAGCGCTTCGTATCGCCCCTCGGCCCAGTTCAAGCCCTTCGAATGGGTGCAGGGCGACCGGTTCGACTCCTCCGGTCGGAGCCAGGCCGAATTCCTGAACGACGCCCGTGACATCGTGCAAGGCGCGCAAACGCTGGTCCAACTGCTCGGCTGGGACGAAGACCGGCGCGACGCCGCCGCGTCCGATGCAGACCCCGCCCCGCTATTCGAAGCGAGCCAGCGCGATTCGCTGCAGCGGCTGCTGTCTGCAACGCTGGGCCTGCTTCACGCCCGGATCGAAGTCCAGTGCGAGGCACTGGCGGGCTAGCCCGCCTTCAACGGGCCGACGAAGCTGTAGGTATTGATCAGCAGCCCGGACGGCGTCGTCTTCGTGCCGACGAATTCGAAGGCGCGTCCCGGCGTTCCCTCGGCGAAGAAGCGCTTGCCCGCACCCACGAGAACCGGATAGACGATCAGCACGACTTCGTCCGCAAGCCCGTGCTCGAGCAGCGTCGACGTCAGCGTGGAACTGCCCCATAGAACGAGGTCCGATCCGGCCTGCGACTTGATGCGCCGCACGCCTTCGACTAGGTCGGGCCCGACGGCCACGGACGGCCCCCACGAGAGGCTTTCCGGACGATGGGTGACGACATGCTTGGTCGCCGCATTCAGGCCATCGGCCATCGGACCGCCAGGCGCCTTCGGCCAGTAGTCAGACCACATGTCGTAGGTACGGCGGCCCAGCAGCAGGTCGAAGCGCGCGCCGTGCGCGGCAAGGACTTCGTCCCGCCCGGCCGGGGTCCGATAGGGCGCGGTCCAGTCGGCGTAGGGAAAGCCGTCTTCGCCGGACGGCTGGATCACACCGTCCAGCGATATGTGCTCCATGATCTTGAGCTTTCTCATTCGGGTCTCCGTGTCTGGTTGTTGGGGTGGGAGGCCCGGGGATGCTGAACTGTCCCCCGCATTCGCGCAACTGGGCTGCTCACTTCGACGGCATCTTGTCGAATTTGGTCAGCGCCGGATCCAGAAAGTCCCACGCATGCCCGCGCACCCCGTACGTGACCGCCTGCGGCTTGAACCTGCCCGGGTCGTCGAGGCTCGCCGCGTGCACGGTGATGACGTCGGGCATCGCCGCATAGGTCATGTACACGGGCGAGCCGCAGGTGGGGCAGAAGGCGCGGGTCTTGACGTTGCCGCTGTCGCCGACCATGTCCCACAGCGTGGCGTTGCCGCTCTGCTTCGCGCCGCCGCGCATGAAGCTCAGGTACGAGCCGTGGCCGGTGCCGCTCTTGTGCTGGCAGTCGAGGCACTGGCAGTGGTTCTGGAAGATCGGCTCCGAGGGGATCTCGTAGCGGATGGCGCCGCAGGCGCAGCCGCCGGTGTAGGCGTGGCTCATTTGTCTTGTCCTTTCGAAGTTGGCTTGCCAGCGGGGCTGGGTGGCTGGCTGGAGGCAACCAATCTATTCGGGCAAGGGCAGGGCAGGTGAGTAACAAGTTCGTCGCGAATGGGCGCTGCCGGGTGCACTCGGCAGGGCCGTCGACTGCCCGCGCAAGGGGACGGTGTGGCGCTGCCACCTACCCTGTGAGCGCGACGCGTTTCAACCTGCGTAAAAACGCACGCTGTAGGGGAGTAAGGACTTCTGCCTGGCTGGAGGCACATGCCCGAATCGATACCATGCGCCGGGCAATGCCAGGGCATCTGGCCAATCAAGGGAGGACAATGTCAACAGACATGAATACAGTTGGACGTGCACAGCACTCTGAGCCAACCTTCACGCTCTATGGGCGGATCGCAGCGACGTATGCGGGGTATATCGGGCGTCCGTATGCCGATCTGCATTTGTCGCTCATCATTGACGACGCCTACAACGGCATCACCGTGATCGATGGGCAGCCCACCTTCGGGGAAGCCGGTTTGCACAATCTCTTGCGCATCAGGACCAACATCTACAGCAACGAATTGCCGGGCGGGGTGATCGTCAAGATTCCGCTCGATCCGCCAGCCGGGATGAGTCGCGAGACCTTTGCGCGTGAACTGGTGGTTCGTGCCACCAGCTTTGCAAGCTATGTCTCCCCCTATCGCCCTCCGGCGAAGCTTCGGGGCGACAAGATGAATCCCGGCGAATACAACAGCAGCTCGTATCTGGCAGCACTCCTGAGAAGCGTGATGGGCTACGTGCCGGAAGTCCACGTGGCCGGCTACCAGACGCCCGGGTGGGAGCAACCCATGCCGTTGCACTTCTTCAAGGGCGAGGCGCTGCGATGAAGCCGGGCTGGCGACTAGGCTCGCACATCGCGCTCTGGGCCATCGCCTCACCTCTTGTTGAGATGCTGGCGGGGTTCATCGGGAGCAAGGCGTTCCCCGTATTGGGAGGGGTTGCGCCCACGCTCGCTCTTTTCATCGAGGGGGCGATTCTTCTGGCTTGGGCGGTCTGGATCTACTGGCGCCATGTGCCTGGCGCACCAACGGTCGGCCGCCGAATCGCATATGCCATCGCCTTCGTGTGCGTGCTCCTGGCTGCCGGTTATGCAGCCCTGTGGGCGGCTTGGATGCTGGCGACCCTGCTGTTCGGTGCTTAAAACCGGCTGTCCTGACCGAACTTGCTGCCGCGCGCCACAGAAACCAGCTTGCCGAAATCTGTTGGATGTAACGCGAAAGAATTGTTATTTCAGCGGCTTCTGCTTTGAAGTTCTTACAACTTCGGCGCCTTTCGTGCCGCTTCCAGACGGTAAAGTCGTCGCTTTCGGTTTCGGACTGTTTCCGGACCTTTTCCCCACCGCTCCCGCGCCCCCGTTTCCTCTCGCTTTCCTCCATGTCCAACCTCATCGTGCACGGCGGTACGCCGCTGCGTGGCCGCGTCACCCCCTCCGCCAACAAGAACGCCGTGCTGCCGGTGCTCTGCGCCACCTTGCTCACCTGGGAGCCGCTGCGCCTGCATGGCGTGCCCGACATCACCGACGTGCGCAAGATCCTCGACATCTTCCGCACCCTGGGCAGCGACGTGCGCATGGACCACGAGACGGGCACGCTCGAACTGCACCACCGCGAGACGGCCTTCGACGCCTCGCACCACCGGCTGCCGGAGGAGATGCGCTCGTCGATCATGCTGGTGCCGCCGCTGTTGGCGCGCTTCGGCGTGGCGCGGCTGGAGGACAACGTCAAGGGCTGCACGCTGGGCGTGCGCGAGATCGATCCGCACGTGGAGGTGTTCCAGCGCTTCGGCGGCGAGGTGGAGCGCACCGAGGGCTCGCTGCTGGTTCGCAGCAAGAGCAGGCTCACGCCCACCGACCACTGGCTGGACTACGCCTCGGTCACGACCACCGAGAACTTCGTGCTGTGCGCGGCCGCGACGGACGGCACCTCGACGCTGACCAATGCGGCCTCGGAGCCGCACGTGCAGGAGTTCTGCCGCTTCATGGCCATGATCGGCGTGCGCATCGAGGGCATCGGCACCTCGCGGCTCACGGTGCACGGCGGCGGCACGCTCAAGGGCGGCGAGTTCCGTTTCGACGAGGACTTCCACGAGATCACCACCTTCCTTGCCCTGGGCGCCATCACGGGCGGCGACGTGGTCGTGCGCAACAGCGCGCCGGAAAACTTTCCGCTGCTGGACCGCACCTTCGCGAAGTTCGGCGTGCAGATCGTGCACGAGGACGGCTGGTCGCGCGCCGTGCGCAGCGGTCCGCTGAAGGTGCAGACGCCTTTCACGAGCAATGTGCTCACCAAGGTGGAGGCGGCGCCGTGGCCCTACTTTCCGGTGGACCTGCTGCCGATCTTCATTGCGCTGGGCGTGCGCGCCGAGGGCAACGCGATGTTCTGGAACAAGGTGTACGACGGCGCGCTGGGCTGGACGGGCGAGCTCTCGAAGTTCGGCGCGCACGTGTTCTCGTCCGACCCGCACCGGCTCATCACCTTCGGCGGCAATCCGCTGACGCCGGCGGTGGTCGAGAGCCCCTACATCATCCGCGTGGCGATAGCGCTCTTCATGGTGGCGGCGAGCATCGAGGGCCGCTCGGAGATCCGCAACGCGGCGCCTATCCGCCGCGCGCATCCGCGCTTCGTGGAGAACCTGCGCAGCCTGGGCGTGCGCGTGGAGTGGACGAGCGAGGAGTAAGGAAGAAGGCGAGAGGGCATCCAGGTTGACCCGGGAAACCCGGGCAGCCTTTGCCGGAAATCCATGAACGGGCGGCCCGGGGCGGGTTGTGCCGCGGCGGGCCGGCACATCGGGCATCCGACTCAGCCGCCAGCGGAGCTCTTTTCAGGCAGCAAGGCGTTCATGACGAAACGCGTTGGTCCGCTGGCCCCCCGGTCGCTGACGGCGAGGCCGAGCTGCCGCCAAAGAGCCGGGCTGAGCGGACGCACGGCGATGCGAGGGTCGCGCGCGCTCTCGTGCGATTCCTCCGGCAGCAGCGCCGCTCCGTAGCCCGCGGCGACCAGTGTCCTGATCGCGTCGTTGTAGTTGAGCTCGATGCGTGGCCGGCAATGGACGCCGGCCGCGGAGAACCATTCCGCGGTAAGCCTGTAGAGACGCGTGGAGGAGTCGTTCATGATCAACGGCTGCTGGGCCAGCCACTGTGGAGTCAGCCGCCTCGGTGCCTTCCACTCCGCCGGCAGGAAGGCGACCACCGCCTCGCGCCGCAGGGGCGTGACATGGACGCCCCGCACGGGCGCCTGCGGCAGCGCCACGACCGCCAGGTCCAGGCTGCCTGCGGCGAGCCGGGTCATGCTTTCATTGGAGGTCAGCACCTGCACGTTCACGTCGATGCCGGGATGGTTGCGGGCGAGGCGTCCAAGCGCGGGCGGCAGCAGGTGCGCAATGGCACCTGTCGAGGCACCCACCCGCACGCGGCCCGTTTGGCCCGCGAGTTGGCGTTTGACGTCTTCCACTGCTTCGTCCGCGTCGGCCAGCAGCCTGCGGGCACGCGCAATGAACCGTTCCCCCAGGGCGGTTGCCTGCGCGGGCCCCCGTCCACGAACGAGCAACTGGCCGCCCAGGCGCGACTCCAGTTCAGCGATCTGGACGGTGACCGTGGGGGCAGCCAGGTGAAGGGCGCGCGCGGCGTTGGCCAGGGAGCCGAGGTCCGCGATGGCGACAAGGGTGCGCAGATGATCGAGGCTCAGTTCTCGCATGGCGCGAATTTAACTTTTCTTAATCCTGGGTTCCATATATTTAGCTGGAGCCATCGAGGCCGGATGCCTACGATCGCGCTCCATGAACCTCAGCATCTTCATCGACGGCGATCAGGGCACCACCGGCCTTGACCTGCAGAACCGCCTCCGGGGTGGGGAATTTCGCATCCGCACATTGCCGGCAAACCTGCGCAAGGACGCGGCCGCCCGACGGGCCGCTCTCAACGAGTGCGACATCGCCATCCTTTGCCTGCCCGATGCAGCGGCGCGCGACGCGGTGGCGATGATCGATAACCCTTCGGTGCGCGTGATCGACGCCAGTTCGGCTCACCGCACCAGCCCGGGCTGGGTCTACGGCCTGCCCGAGCTCGATGCACGGCAAGGCGAACGCATTGCCTCGGCGGCGCGGGTCACGAATCCGGGCTGCTATCCCACCGCTGCGGTTGCCCTGCTGCGGCCGTTGAGGGATGCGGGCCTCCTGCCTGCTGACTATCCGCTTGTCATCCATGCCGTCTCGGGCTATTCCGGTCAGGGCAGGGCGGGGGCGGAAGCGCACGAGGCCGGGACGGGAGCGCATTGCTTGAAGGTTTACGGCCTTGCACTCGAGCACAAGCATGTGCCGGAAATCGAGACCTACGCCGGCCTGACGGAGCGCCCCGTCTTCGTGCCGGCCTATGGCAGCTACCGGCAGGGCATCGTGCTCACCGTCGGATTGCACGCGCGAATGCTTCCATCCGATGTCTCGGGCATGCGCATCCACGACTGCCTTGCGCAGCGATACCGCGATGCGGCGCACGTTCACGTGCTGCCGATGTCGTCTGCCGTTGCGATGACCGAGCTGGACCCGCAGGTTCACAACGGCTCGAACGATCTGAGTCTGGCCGTTGCGTGCAATGAACGCACAGGTCAGATCGTGCTGGGCGCGGTTCTGGACAACCTGGGCAAAGGCGCAGCGGGGGCGGCCGTGCAGAACCTGCGATTGATGGCAGCCGAGATGCTGACGGCGTAGCGGCTCGATATCGACGGCAGCTGCCGGGCGCCGCGCCGTGTCCGGATCGCTGCACGGTCTGAACGGTCCCCACGCGAGGCTCTCCGTGCGATGGGGGACGCGGGGCGATGACCCTGTTGCCGCGGCGACCTCCGGCTTGGCCGGAGAATCACCGGCATTCGACAAAAGGAGCGCCTCCGAATGACCACGCTGCAACAACTCCTCGGCACGGAAATCCCCCTCATCCAGGCCCCGATGGCCGGCATCCAGGGCAGCGCGATGGCCATCGCGGTCAGCAACGCAGGCGGGCTCGGTTCGCTGCCGGCAGCGATGCTGAGCACCGATGCCCTGCGCAGCGAAATCGCCGCCATCCGCGCGGGCACCGGCAAGCCCTACAACGTCAACTTCTTCTGCCATACGCCGCCCGAGCCCAGCCCTGAGCGCGAGGCGACCTGGCGCGCCGCGCTGGCGCCGTACTACGCCGAATACGGCATCGATGCAGCGGGCATTCCCGCCGGCCCGGGCCGCAACCCGTTCAGTGCCGAGGTGGCCGACCTGCTGGCGGAGTTCAAGCCGCCGGTGGTGAGCTTTCATTTCGGGCTGCCGCCCGAGGCGCTGATGGCGCGGGTGCACGGCTGGGGCGCGAAGGTGCTGGCCTCGGCCACCACGGTGGAAGAGGCGCAGTGGCTCGAGGCGCGCGGCGTGGACGCGGTCATCGCGCAGGGGCTGGAGGCCGGCGGGCATCGCGGCCACTTCCTGTCGCACGACCTGACGCGGCAGCTGGGCACCTTCGCGCTGCTGCCGCAGCTGGTGCATGCGGTCAAGGTGCCGGTGATCGCGGCCGGCGGCATCGCGGATGCGAACGGCGTGGCCGCGGCCATGGCGATGGGCGCGGCGGGCGTGCAGATCGGCACGGCCTACATGCTGACGCCCGAGGCGACCACCAGCGCGATCCATCGCGCGGCGCTCAAGGGCAAGGCCGCGAGGCACACGGCGCTCACCAACCTCTTCACCGGCCGGCCGGCGCGCGGCATCGTGAACCGCGTGATGCGCGATCTCGGTCCCATCGGCACGGCTGCGCCGGAGTTTCCGCTGGCCACCTCCGCCATCGCGCCGCTGCGCGCCAAGGCCGAGGCACAGGGCAGTGGCGACTTCTCCCCGCTGTGGTCGGGTCAGAACGCGACCGGCTGCCGCGAGATTCCTGCAGCCGAACTCACGCGCGAACTGGCGCGAGGGTTTCGCTGAACGAAAAAGAAAAGAACGAACGAAAGAAAGAAGAAAGCCAATGACCCAGCAACTGCACCTGCCCCTGAAGTTCCTCGCGCAAGGCGCGCAACCCGATGTCCGCGAGCCCTGGCTGCTGGTGCTGATGCACGGCGTGGGCAGCAACGAGCAGGACCTGTTCGGCCTGGCGCGCATGCTGCCGCCGCAGTTCCACGTGCTGAGCCTGCGCGCGCCGTACGTGCTGTCGCCCGACTCGTACGCGTGGTTCGAGTTCGACGTGCTGCCCGGCGGCGAGCGCCGCATCGACGAAGAGCAGGAGCGCGAAAGCCGCTTCCTCGTGGGCGAGATGATCGCCTCGGCCTCGCGGCAGCTCGGCGTGCCGGCGCAGCGCATCGTGGTCGGCGGCTTCAGCCAGGGCGGCATCATGGCGTTGTCGCTGCTGCTGACCAAGCCTGAAAGCGTGCGTGCCGCATTGGTGTGGCACAGCCGGCTGCTGCCGCAGGTGGTGCCGCACATCGCGCCGCCCGAGGCTTTCGAGGGCAAGGCGCTGTGGGTGAGCCATGGCAGCGCCGACAACGTGATTCCGCCGAGCGCCGCACAGGCCACGCGCGAGCTGGCGCGCACCTTGCCGCTGGCGCTGTCGGGCACGGACTTTCCGGGCGCGCACGAGATCCGACCGGCGGAACTGCAGGCCACGCTGGCGTGGCTGCAGTCGCTGAGCGCGCCGGAATGAGCTGACTGAACTTCCGCGTGACCGCTGCGTCACAGGGCGTTACGACGACGTGGTCCGGCTGCGACCTGATCTGGTGCACCATAGCCAGCTGCTCGCCTTCCTGACGACACCACCGCACAAGGAAACGCCCTCATGCAAGACAGCGACACCCACGACACCCCGGAGTTCAGGCCTCGCCGCGAAACGCCCATAGGAAGCATCGTCGTCGCCGTGCTCGTGCTGCTCGCGGCCGCATTCTTCGGCTGGCGCTGGTACCAGCAGCAGCAGGCCCCCGAAGCCACGCCGGTGGCCGCGGCGCCGAACGACGGGGCGCCGCCCCCGCCGGCACCCGCGCCCGCACCCCAATCCCTGGAACCGCGAAACCCGATGGACGGGATCGCGGTGCCCGACGCGGGGCTCGCGAACGCCACCGACGCCGACACGCGCGTGATGAAGGCCCTGGTCGACCTGTTCGGCAGCAAGAACGTGGCCGATTTCCTGCAGTTCGACGGCATCGTGCGCCGCTTCGTGGCAACGGTCGACAACCTTGCGCGCGAGCAGGCGCCAGCGAGCGCATGGCCGGTGCAGCAGACCAAGCAGCGCTTCATCACCTCGGGGCAGGGCGACAAGCAGGTCATTGCCGCCAACAACGCGGCGCGCTACAACGCCATCGTGCTGTTTGCCGGGTCCGTCGATCCAGCGAAGGCGGCCAAGGCCTATGCCCGGCTCTATCCGCTCTTCCAGCATGCGTATGAAGAACTGGGCTACCCGGGGCGCTACTTCAACGACAGGCTCGTCGCCGTAATCGACCACCTGCTGCAGGCGCCCGAGCCCGCCGGTCCGGTGCAGGTGCGGCTGGTCGAGGTGAAGGGTGACGTCCCGTCCCAGCGCCCGTGGGTGCGCTACGAGTACGCCGATCCGCAACTGGAAGCGATGTCCGCGGGGCAGAAGATCATGGTTCGCATGGGGCTGGAGAACGAGCGCAAGGTGAAGGCCAGCATGCGCGCCTTCCGCGAGCAGATCGCCACGGGGGACGTGGCGAAGAAGCAGTCCTGATACTGCCCTGAGGCTGCGGGCGTTCTTCCGGCGCGCCGTGTAGGCGCACACCGATTGCATGCCCCGCGGTTGTCGCGGAGGCTTGGTTGCCGAAACCAAGCTCCGGAGGACAACCGTATGAATCTGATGAGCGTCGACCTCTACCAGAGTGCCACCGACTCGGAGAAATTCCTCGCGCTTCCGGCGGGCACCGACCCCGCCGAGCTGATGGGCCCGATGACCATCGACCCGGACTACGCGCAGATCAACCGGTACCGGGAGGCCTTCCAGTTCGACCCGTCCGAAGCCTATGCGGGCGTCAACGCCGCGAAGATCGCGGCGGACATCCTGACGGTGAAGTGGGCGGCCTACCGCCGCGAACCCTCACCGTAGAAGGTCGCGCCTTCGCGGCCTTCTCTCCGTTCAGGCCTCTTCGGCTTCCTCGCTGTACTCGCTCACCGGCACGCAGCTGCAGAACAGGTTGCGGTCGCCGTAGACGTTGTCGACGCGGCCCACGGGCGGCCAGTACTTGGCGTTCTTGAGCGCGGCCAGCGGGAAGGCGCCGAGTTCGCGCGAGTACGGGTGGCTCCACTCGCTGCCCAGCAGGCTCGCGGCCGTGTGTGGCGCGTGCTTGAGCGGGTTGTCTTCCTTCGGCCAGACGCCTTCCTCGATGCGGCGGATCTCGCCGCGGATGGCGATCATCGCGTCGATGAAGCGGTCGAGCTCGGCCAGCGGCTCGCTCTCGGTGGGCTCCACCATCAGCGTGCCGGGCACGGGGAAGCTCAGCGTGGGTGCGTGGAAGCCGTAGTCGATCAGGCGCTTGGCCACGTCTTCGGCGGTGACGCCGCTGGTGTCCTTGAGCGGGCGCAGATCAAGAATGCACTCGTGTGCGACGTGGCCGTTGGGGCTGGCGTACAGCGTGGGGTAGTGGTCCTTCAGGCGCGCGCTGATGTAGTTGGCGCTGAGAATGGCCGTTTCAGTTGCCGCCTGCAGGCCCTTGGCGCCCATCATGCGGCAGTACATCCAGCTGATCGGCAGCACCGCCGCATTGCCCAGCGGCGCGGCCGACACCGCGCCCACGCCGTTCGAAGGTACGCCGGCCGTGGCATGGCCCGGCAGGTAGGGCACGAGGTCTTCGACCACGCAGACGGGGCCCACGCCCGGCCCGCCGCCGCCGTGCGGAATGCAGAAGGTCTTGTGCAGGTTCAGGTGGCTCACGTCGCCGCCGAATTCACCGGGTGCTGCCACGCCGACCAGCGCGTTCATGTTGGCGCCGTCCACGTACACGCGACCGCCGTGCGCATGCACCAGCTCGCACAGCTCCTTCACGCGGGTCTCGAACACGCCGTGGGTGCTGGGGTAGGTGATCATCACCGCGGCCAGGTTGGCGCTGTGCTTCTCGCAGGCGCGCTTGAGGTCGTCGATGTCGACGTTGCCCTGCGCGTCGCAGGCCGTCACCACCACCTGCAGGCCCACCATCTGCGCGCTGGCCGGGTTGGTGCCGTGCGCGGAAGACGGGATCAGGCAGATGTTGCGGTGGCCCTGGCCCTTCGCCTCATGGAAGGACTTGATGGCCAGCAGGCCCGCGTACTCGCCCTGCGAGCCCGCGTTGGGCTGCAGGCTGATGCCCGCGTAGCCCGTGGCCTCGCACAGCCAGGCGCGCAGCTGGGCGTCGAGCTGGGCGTAGCCCTGCAGCTGGTCGGCCGGCGCGAAGGGGTGGATGTTGGCGAACTCGGGCCAGGTGATGGGGATCATCTCGCTGGTCGCGTTGAGCTTCATGGTGCAGCTGCCCAGCGGGATCATGCTGCGGTCGAGCGCCAGATCCTTGTCCGACAGGCTGCGGATGTAGCGCAGCATCGCCGTCTCGCTCTTGTGCGTGTTGAACACCGGGTGCGTGAGGAATGCGCTGGTGCGGCGCAGGTCTTCGGGGATCAGCGGCACGGTGTTGCCCGAGAGATCGTCGAAGCGCGGCGCCTGCGTGCCGGCGGGCGCGAACAGGGCCCACAGCGTTTCGACGTCGGCGCGCGCGCTGGTCTCGTCCAGCGAGATGCCCAGGTGCTGCTGCAGGCGCTGGCGCAGGTTGACGCCGGCGGCCAGTGCGCGCTCGATGATCGCCTGCGTGTCTTCGCCGGTGCGGATGGTCAGCGAATCGAAGGCGGTGGCGTTCACCGGCTCGCGGCCCATCTGCGCGAGGCCCTTGGCCAGCACGGCGGTGAGCGCGGCCACGCGCTGCGCGATGCGGGTGAGGCCGTCGGGCCCGTGGTACACGGCGTACATGCTGGCCACCACGGCCGGCAGCACCTGCGCGGTACAGATGTTGGAAGTGGCCTTCTCACGGCGGATGTGCTGCTCGCGCGTCTGCAGCGCGAGGCGGTAGGCCGGCTGGCCGTGCGTGTCGACGCTCACGCCCACAAGACGGCCCGGCAGCGAGCGCTTGAACTCGTCGCGGCAGGCCAGGTAGGCAGCGTGCGGGCCGCCGTTGCAAAGCGGCATGCCGAAGCGCTGCGTGGTGCCGCAGACGATGTCGGCGCCCCATTCGCCCGGAGGCGCGAGCAGCGTCAACGCCAGCAGGTCGGCCGCGACGATGAAGGCCGCATCGCACTGGTGCGCATGGCCCGCGAGCGGGCGCAGGTCGTGCACGTGGCCGGTGGTGGCGGGGTACTGCGCGAGCACGCCGAAGAAGGCGCCGCTGACCATCAGGTGCGGCAGCGTTTCCGAGACGGTGCTCAGCTTGACTTCGATGCCCAGCGGCGCGGCGCGCGTCTTGATCACTTCGATGGTCTGCGGATGGCAGTCGCCCGAGACCAGGAACACGTTGCTCTTGCTCTTCACGCTGCGCTTGGCGAGCGTCATCGCCTCGGCGGCTGCCGTGGCTTCGTCGAGCATCGATGCGTTGGCGATGGCCATGCCCGTGAGGTCGCACACCATCGTCTGGAAGTTGAGCAGGGCTTCCATGCGGCCCTGCGAGATCTCGGCCTGGTAGGGCGTGTAGGCGGTGTACCAGGCGGGGTTCTCGAGGATGTTGCGCAGGATCACGCCCGGCGTGTGGTTGCCGTAGTAGCCCTGGCCGATGAAGTTGCGGAACACCTTGTTCTTCGACGCCATCGCCTTCAGCTCGGCCAGCGCGTCGGCTTCGGTCACCGGCGCGGGCAGGCGCATGGGCTTCGAGCGGCGGATGGCCGCGGGCACGATGCCGTCGATGAGCGCCGCGCGCGTTTCCGACCCGATCGCCGGCAGCATGCGCGCCTCGTCCGCCGCGTCGATGCCGATGTGGCGGGCAATGAATTCTTCGGCGTTCTCGAGTTCTTGCAGGGTGGGGAGGGCGTGGCTTGACATGGCGATGGGATGGGGCAAGAGAGGAATACGGGAGCGGGAGCCGGATCCGGATGACGAGAAATCCTCGCGTCACCCGTACCCGGTCGCCGGCTTTCAGCAGCGCATCAGGATTCGGCGGCGAACTTGTCGTAGCTGGCCGCGTCCAGCAGCGCGTCGAGCTGGGCCGGATCGCTCAGCTTGACCTTGAAGAACCAGCCGGCGGCCAGCGGGTCGCTGTTGGCGAGAGAGGGGTCGGCGCGCAGCGCTTCGTTCACTTCGGTGATCTCGCCCGAGACGGGCATGAACACGTCGGCGGCGGCCTTCACCGATTCGACGACACCGGCGACTTCACCCTGGGCGAAGGTCTTGCCGACTTCGGGCAGGTCGACGAACACCACGTCGCCCAGCGCGTCCTGCGCGTGCACGGTGATGCCGACGGTGGCCGCGTCGCCTTCGGCCGACACCCATTCGTGGTCCTTGGTGTACTTGATGCTCATGGTGGAAAAACTCCTCGTGGAAAAAATGGATCGGGGTGCAGAGCCTAGCCGGTCAGCCGCGGTAGTAGCGGGTGGGCACGAAGGGCATGGTCGACACTTCCATCGGCACCGGCTTGCCGCGCACGATGGCCTGCACGCGCGTGCCGGGCTCGGCGAAGGCGGTGGCCACGTAGCCCATGGCGATGCAGCGGTCGGCCGTGGGGCCGAGCAGGCCGCTGGTGACGAGGCCGATGTCCTGGCCTTCGAAGGACTGCAGCACCGTGCCGTCGCGCACCGGAATGCGCTCCAGCGCCACGAGGCCCACGCGCTTGCGCTTCAGTGTGTCGTGGTCGGTGCGGCCGGCCGCGCCGGCGGCGGCCGTGGCGAGCTGCGCGAGCACCTTGGCCGCGCCTGGAAAGCCGCCTTCGCGCGCACCGCCCGCTCGGCGCACCTTCTGCATCGCCCAGTTGAGCGAGGCCTCGACGGGCGTGGTGGTGATGTCGATGTCGTTGCCGTAGAGGCACAGGCCCGCTTCGAGCCGCAGCGAGTTGCGCGCACCCAGGCCGATGGGCTTGACCTCGGGCTGGGCCAGCAGCAGGCGGGCGAGGCGTTCGGCGTCGGATGCGGCCACCGAGATCTCGAAGCCGTCTTCGCCGGTGTAGCCGCTGCGGGTGACGAAGGCCGGGATGCCGCCGATCTGCACCGCGCCGCCGGTCATGAACACGAAGCGCTCGATGCCGGGCGACAGCCGCGCCAGCGTGGCCGCGGCCTGCGGACCTTGCAGCGCGAGCAACGCGTGGTCGGGCAGGGGGCGCACCTCGCAGCGCGAGCCGATCTTCTGCTGGATGTGGGCGATGTCGGCAACCTTGCAAGCGCCGTTGACGATCACGAAGATCGAGCCGTTGCCCTCGTTGAAGAACATCAGGTCGTCGAGGATGCCGCCCTCGTCGTTCAGCAGCAGGCCGTAGCGCTGCTTGCCGGCGGGCAGGTCGATCACATCGACGGGCATCAGGGTCTCGAAGGCGGCCGCGGCGTCCGGGCCGACCAGGCGCAGCTGGCCCATATGGGAAATGTCGAACAGGCCGGCCGCCTCGCGCGTGTGCTTGTGTTCGGCCATCAGGCCGGCGGGGTACTGGACCGGCATCGAATAGCCGGCGAAGGGCACCATGCGGGCGCCCAGCTCCAGGTGGAGGTCGTACAGCGGCGTCTTGAGAAGTTCGGTAGCGGATGCGGAGGAAGCGGCCACGGGGCACTCCAAAGGGGCAGTCGAAATCCATGACGCAAGCCATGGGCCACCCCTGCTGTCCGCTTTACCTGAGAGATTCGCCCCACGATCGGGGTTTGCTCCTTCGGTGGGCCGCTGCCTGTGTTTGGTGGCGGCGGCCTCTCTCCAGCAAGGAAACGCCGGTTTTCACCGGCGCCTCGTCAGTCCTTTTGCCTGAGCGTTCGGGGGAAACAGCCCCCTGCGCCTTCGGCGGCCCCGGCTTGCGGGGCTCTCTCCTGACCCGGGCGAGTGTAGTTGATCGGGCAGCCCGGCCGGCGGATTTGTCCTGCCGCCCTCAACGCGCCCACAGGTACCACGCCCCCGCGGCCGCGGCGATCCACACCGCCACGACCAGCGCGGCGCCCCAGCGGCTGGTCGGCCTGGAGCCGGCACTCTGCATCCAGGCATCGGCCCGCTCGCGGCATTCGGCGAGCACCGGCGCCGGAATCAGCCGGATCGTGAGCCAGATCAGCCCCGGCAGCAGCAGCACGTCGTCGACGTAGCCGAGCACTGGAACGAAGTCGGGAATCAGGTCGATCGGGCTGAGCGCATAGGCCACCACGAAAACGCCCAGCGCCTTGGCATACCAGGGCGTGGAGGCGTGCCGGCAGGCGAACCAGAGCGTGACGCCATCGCGCTTGAGGCGCCTGGCCCAGCCGCGAAGGCGTGCGGACAACGAGGTGGAGGCGGGAGGCGGGGAATTCACCCGGCGATGGTGTCACAGGCCGGGGCGACGGCCGCCCCATCGAGGCCCTCAGTGAATCACTTCGGCCGGCGGCAGCAGCCGGTCGATGCGCTCGCGCAGCGACTCGGCGCGCTCCACGCCGGCGGTCTTCTCGATCTCGGTGAGCATCAGCGCGGCGATGGTCAGCATCGCCTCGCGGTCGCGCGCCTCGCGCAGGGCGTCGCGCATCTGCAGCGCGAACTTCGGGTCGCGGCGCACGAACATGCGCTCGCAGATGTCGAAGAGGAACATGCGCGTGGTCGCCAGCGAACGCTTGCCGTCGAAGGTGTCGGCGGAGGTGGCGACCTGGATCGGCTCGGCGGCGGGAATGGGCGAGGGCGCGGGCTGCGCGGGGGGCTCGGCTTCCGCCGCCGCGGCCTTCGTGCCCTGCAGGTAGCCCTTGTCGATCAGCGCCTGGATCGTCCGCTCGGCTTCGTCGCGGTTGGGGAAGAGGGGACTGAAGTCGGTCAGGGAGCGCCGGCCGTCGGCCATCAGCAGCAGGGCGCGTTCGCGCTGGGTGAGCGTGCGCTGTCCGCCCTGGAGTTCGTTGCGCGCCTTGTCGGTCTTGGTGGGAAACATGGCAGCCACAGCTTTGGGGAAACGAAGGCTGCAGCATCGTTGCAAGTAGTGACATCTCCATGAACCGTTCGCCTTACAGGGGCAATTGCGTGGCGGCCCTTCAGCCGGCGCTTTCCTTGCGTATGAGCCAGCGGTTGCCCACGCGCTGCAACTCCAGTGTCTTGCGGCCTTTCTCGCGGAATTTGTCGGCGCTGTAGGTCTGCTCGAAGGTGGCGCTGGCCGATTGCCCCTGGACGCTGATGACGAGGCTCTCGATGCCCACGTTGATGACGGCCTTGTCCTCGATGCGCGCGCGGCGGTCGGCCTCCCATGCCTTGCGGTCCTGGCCGCGCGGCGGGGCGAAGTCGGGGGCGTAGGCCGCCAGGTAGCGCGTCACGTCCCGAGCGGACCAGGCCGCTGCCCAGGCGCGCACGGCGGCTTCGACTTCGCGGATGCCGGCGGCGGGATCCGCCGGCGCGGGCGCCACCGGTGCGGGGGCTGCCTGTGTGGCCGGCGCCGCGGGCGGGGCGCCGAAGGCGGCCGGTGCCAGCAATGCGCAGCCCATGGCGCCTCCCATCAGGCAACTCCGGAATCGATTCATGGCGCAGTCCCCTCCTTGTCGGTTCTCGCCCGATTCTGGCAGCGAACATGCGTGGGGCCGACCGGCCCCCCGGGGAACCCGTGTTCAGACGGCAGCCCCCTCGGCTTCGGCCGGCAAGGCCTGCGGCGTCCGGTTGCGCAGGCGCAGCGCAATCACCGCCGCGGCGCACAGCACGCAGAGCATCGCCGTCAACGTCACGCCGAGGCCGCGCGCGTCCGACAGCATGCCGAAGAGCGGCGACACCAGCCCGCCCACCGACAGTGCCAGCCCCAGCGCGATGCCGCTGGCGGTGGCCGGGTTGCGCGGCAGGTAGTCCTGCGCGAGCGTCACCTGTGCCGCGAAGGGCAGGAACATGCACAGGCCGAAGAGCCCGGTGCAGGCCAGCGCCCAGCCGGCGCTCGGCGCGAGCACGATGCCCGCGAGCGAGGGCAGCGCGAGCAGGTAGCCGGCGCGGATCGTGCCCATGCGCCCGATGCGGTCGCCCAGCCAGCCGCCCAGCAGCGTCCCAACGGCGCCTGCTGCGGTGAACATGGTGAGCGCCGCCGCGCCCTGGAAGACCGAACCGTGCAGGTCGCGCGTGATGCGCAGCGACAGCATCGACATCACCGTGACGTACGGGATCGACCAGCCCACGATGGTCGCCACCAGCAGCCCGAAGGCGCGCCAGTCGTTGTGCGGCTTCATCAGGTGGTCGCCGGCCTTGCGTGCCGCCGCGGCGGCGCTGCCCGATACCACGCCGCGCCGCGAATTCACGGCGAACCACACCACGCCCATCGCCAGCGCCGGCACGCCCAGCAGGTAGCTGCGCGACAGGCTGCCGCCGCCCACGACGGTGGCCGCCAGCACCGGCGCGAAGGAGGCGCCGATGGTGCCGCCCACCGAGAACACGCTCATCGCCTTCTGCGAGCCGCCACCGGCCGCGCGCGCCGCCACCGTGGCGGGCGGGTGGTAGGCCGCGATGCCCAGCCCGCACAGCGCCATCGCGATCCAGGTCAGCAGGTAGCTCTGGCTCAGCCCCGCCAGCACCACGCCCAGCGCGGCCACCAGGAAGCCCGTGGGCACCAGCCAGCTGCGCGGATGCCGGTCGGCGTACAGGCCGAACAGCGGCTGCACCACGCTCGACAGGCCCGTGGCCGCCAGCATCAGGCCGCTGGCTGCCGTGTAGCTGTAGCCGCGCTCCAGCACCATGAAGGGCAGCAGGGCGGGTACGAGGCCCTGGTAGAGGTCGTTGACGGCGTGGGTGCCGGTGAGCAGCCCGAGTCGGCGCTTGTTCATGACGGATGCTTCTTTCGTTTGCTGTAGGAGTGGAAAAAAGCATCGTAGGAAGCCGTGAGAAGATGTTCCTGCTACGAATTGGCAAGCATCGTCGAGAAATGGACAAAGCGATCAACCTCCGCCCCGAGCAGGGCGAATCAACCCCGCGCGCCGTCGCGGTGCTGGCGACCGACCCGGCCGGCGACGCCTTCATCCCGCCGCACACGCACCGACGCGGGCAGCTCATCCATGCGATCTCGGGCGTGATGCTGGTGAGCGCGGCGGCCGGAAGCTGGGTGGTGCCGACCGGTCGCGGCGTGTGGGTGCCCGGCGGCATGGAGCACCAGATCCGCATGGCCGGCGAGGTGCGCATGCGCACCGTGTTCGTCGAGCCTGGCACGCGTGCCGACCTGGGCAGCGAGTGCCGCGTGATCCACGTCGGCGCGCTGCTGCGGGAGCTGATCGTCACGGCCGTGTCGCTGCCGCTGGACTACGCGCCGGGCGGCCGCGACGAGCGCGTGATGGAGCTGATCCTCGACGAGATCGAGGCCGCACCCGCGCTCTCGCTGCACGTGCCGATGCCGCGCCACGCCCGGCTGGCCGCGCTGTGCGAGGAGCTGGTGCGCGATCCTTCGCTGCCCGCCGCGCTGGACGACTGGGCGCTGCGCCTGCACATGAACACTCGCACGCTCGCGCGCCTGTTCCAGCGCGAGACGGGCATGAACTTCGGTGCGTGGTGCCGGCAGGCGAGGCTGCTGCTGAGCCTGCCGCGGCTGGCGGCCGGTGCGTCGATCCTGGAAGTGGCGCTGGCGCACGGCTACGAGAGCCCGAGCGCCTTCACCGCGATGTTCCGGCGCACGCTGGGCGTGCCGCCGAGCCAGTACCTGCACCGGCCCGGCTGAGCGCCGCAGGTTGCGTCGCTACTTGAACCCGAGCGTGTGCGGCAGCCAGGTGCTCAGCGCCGGCACGAAAGTCAGGATCAGCAGCACCGCGCCGTGCGCCCACAGGAAGGGCACCAGCTCCTTCACCAGCGCCGTCATCGGCACCTTCGACACGTTGCATGTCACGAACAGCAGCCCGCCCACCGGCGGCGTGATCATGCCGAGCGTGAGGTTGAAGATCACGATCATCGCGAAGTGCACCGGGTCCACGCCCAGCTTCACCGCCACAGGCGCGAGGATCGGCGCCAGCACCATCACGCCCGGCAGCGGCTCGATGAAGATGCCGAAGAGCAGCAGGAAGATGTTGACGATGATCAGGAACATCCAGGGCGAGAGGTTCATGCCGATCAGCCATTCGGCCATCTGCTGCGGAATGCCCTCGATGGTCAGGACCCACGCGAACGACGCCGACAGCCCGATGATGATCAGCACCGAGGCCGAGAGCAGGGCAGAGCGCGAAAGAATATCCGGCAGCGCCTTCCATTCGAGCGTGCGGTAGACGAACTTGCCGCACACCAGCGCGTAGAACACCGCCACCACCGAGGCCTCGGTGGGCGTGAACCAGCCCGCGCGCATGCCGCCCAGGATGACCACCGGCAGCAGGATCGCGGGAATCGCCTTCCACGTCGTGATGAGGATCTCGCGCAGCGGCGGCGTCTGCCCATCGCCCTTGTAGTTGCGCTTCTTCGAGACGTGGTAGTTCACCAGGCACATCGCCACCGCGATCAGGATGCCCGGCAGGATGCCCGCCGCGAACAGCGTGCCGACCGAGACCGTCTCGTCCTGCAGCGCGTAGATGATCATGATGATCGAGGGCGGGATGATCGGCCCCACGATCGCGGTGGAGGCGGTGAGCGCCGCCGCGTAGGAGCGGTCGTAGCCGGCCTTGTCCATCATCCTGATGAGCATCGACCCCGGCCCCGCCGCGTCGGCCAGCGCCGAGCCAGAGATGCCCGAGAAGAAGGTCAGCGACACCACGTTGGTGTAACCCAGCCCGCCGCGCCGATGGCCCACGAACTGGCCGGCGAAGCGCAGCAGCACCTCGGTGAGCGAGCCGCCGCTCATGAGCTCGGCAGCCAGGATGAAGAAGGGCACCGCCATCAGCGGAAAGCTGTCGATGCCGGTGAAGGTTTCCTTCAGCAGCACCATCAGCGGGTAGTTCTCCGCGAGGATCAGCGTGGTGACGGTGGATAGGCCCAGCGCGAAGGCCACGGGTACGCCGATGGCCAGGAAAATGCAGGCGGAGACGATCAGAACGATGCTGGCATCCATGGTCGTTCCTCCTTACAGCGACGCCGAGGCGTTGGTGTCGAAGTGCGCGTCGGACGCGAACTCGCGGTTCAGCACGTAGCCGCGCACCACCAGCAGCCAGTGCACGACGAGCAGCACGCCGCCGAACAGCATCGCGCTGTAGATGTAGGCGAACGGAATCTGCGTGACGGCCGTGAGCTGGAACATCGTGCGCTGCATGTAGAGCCAGCCGTACCACACCATGAAGCCGAAGAAGGCGAAGAGCAGCCCCGCCACCACGATGCGTAGCGCCACCGCGGCGGAGCGGGGCAGCGCGTCCTGAAGGTTCTCGACCGCGATGTGCCCGCCGTAGCGCAGCACCGGCCCGGCGCCCAGGAAGGTGAGCCAGATCATCATGTGGCGCGACACCTCCTCGGCCCATTCGAGCGACTGGCTGGTGGTGTAGCGCAGCACGACGTTGGTGAAGATGATGACCGACATGGCGGCCAGCAGAAGAATCAGCGCCCAGCGGTTGGCGGCGAGAAAGTAGCGCTCGAAGGCTTGCACTTTGAGTTGTTCTCTGTTGTTTCGGGAGAGAAGAAAAAACGAAGCGCCCGGCGCACTGTGGCGGACCGGGCGCGTTGCCGGAAGACCGGCTCGGGACGGCTTACTTGACGTCCGTGATCTTCTTGATGTTGTCCGCGCCGAATTCCTTGGCGTAGCTCACGTACGCCGGCTTCAGCGCCTCGCGGAAGGCCGCGCCGTCGACGGTGCGCGTGACCTTCATGCCGTCTTTCTCGAGCTGGGCGATGCCGTTGTTCTCGTCGTCGTTCACCTTCTTGCGCTGGGCAATGGCGGCCTTCTTCGCGGCCTCGGTGAACACCTTCTTGTCGGCGTCCGAGAGCTTGTTCCACACCTTCGGCGACAGCAGCAAGAGCGCCGGCGAGTACACGTGGCCGGTGAGCGAGAGGTGCTTCTGCACCTGCGAGAACTTCGAGGCCAGGATCACCGGAATCGGGTTCTCCTGTCCGTCGACCGTGCCCTGCTGCAGCGCGCCGAAGAGTTCGGGGAAGGCCATCGGCGTGGGCAGGATGCCGAAGGTGCGGTAGCCGTCCATGTGCACCTTGTTTTCCATGGTGCGCATCTTCAGGCCGGCCGCGTCGGTGGGCTTGACGATGTCGCGCTTGCTGTTCGTCATGTGACGGAAGCCGTTCTCCGTCCAGGCCAGCGCGATGATGCCCTTGCTCGGGAACTTGGTCAGGATGTCCTGGCCGATCGGGCCGTCCATCACCTTGCGCGCATGGTCGTAGTCGCGAAAGAGGAAGGGAATGTCAACAATCTTCACCTCGGGCACGAAGTTGCCCACCGGGCCGGTCGAGGTGTTGACCAGGTCCTGCGTGCCCAGCTGGATGGCCTCGATCTGCTCGCGCTCGCCGCCCAGCGCCGAGTTGGCGAAGTGCTGGCACTTGTAGCGGCCTTGCGTGCCCTTCTCGATCTCGTCGCAGAACACCGTGGAGCCCACGCCGTAGTGCGACTCCTTGGAAGTCGCGTAGCCGATCTTGAGAACGGTGGGGGCCTGGGCGAAGGCGGAAGCGGCGAGGGTGCCCAGGGCGAGCGAAAGGCAGGCGGCGGCGATGTGGCCGAGTTTCATGATGTCTCCGGGGTTGGGGTCAGGTGCGCGTCAGGCGCACCGGACTATGCAACACCGGGGAGCTTCACCGCGTCGGGATTTTCACGGACGTACTCGCGGATGACCGCCTCGAAACTGTCGTCGGCGGTCAGGCCCAGCGCCTTCGCCCGTGCGGTTTCGATGTGCCCCGGCCAGGTCTTCACGATGCGCATGATCGTCGGGTCGGGCGTGCGGTCGAGCAGGGCGGTGGCGGCCTTGCCGGCCACGCTCTCCAGCGCTGCGGCCATCTCGCCCACCGTGGTCGGCAGCGAGGGCAGGTTCAGCGCTGTGCGCGGGCCCCATTGCGCATCGGTCGCCTCGGCGGCACGGATGATGCCTTCGACGGTGCGCGCCGGTGACGCAATGGCCACAGGCGTCTCGTCGGGCACCGGGCAGGCCGCGCGCAGCCCCGCCAGCGGCTCGCGGATCATTCCGCTGAAGAAGCCCGACGCTGCGCCGTTGGGCTTGCCCGGCCGCACGCTCACCGTCATGAGCCGCACGCTGCGCCCGCGCACGAAGCCCTTTCGCGTGAAGTCGGCCACCAGCTGTTCACCTATGAATTTCTGGATGCCGTAGCTGGTCTGCGGCGTAGGCAGCGTGTGGTCTTCGATCACCTTCGGCAGCGGCTGCTCGGGCGAATCGCCGAACACCGCGAGCGAGCTGGCGAAGACCAGCACCGGCTTCGTGCCGAGAGCGCGAACCCGCTCGAGCAGCGCATGCGTGGCGGCGAAGTTGCTGCGCATGCCGAGGTCGAAGTCGGCCTCGCATTCGCCGCTCACTGCTGCGGCCAGGTGGAAGATGGCGTCGGCCTCGCGCCAGGGCGTGGCGTCGGCCTGTGCCGCGAGCTGGTCGTTGAGGTCGCCGGTGATGGCCTTGATGCGGCCGTCGGCTGCGAGGTCCGCCGGCGGAGCGGCGCGGTCGACCAGCGTGATGCGCTCGATGGGACGGGCCGCGGCACCGGCCAGTGAAAGGCTGCCTTGCGCGAGCAGCGTGCGTGCGAGGCGCGCGCCGAGAAAACCGGCGCCGCCGGTGATGACGATCTGCATGAAGTCTCTCTCCTGTTTCCTGGTGAGCCTGGAGAATAAGCAAATCGCGAGCGAACCGCCGCCAAGAGCCCACAAGTTGCCCCGGATAGCTTCCGGCCCGATCCGAGCCGCCCATGCCGCACATGACCACGACACTTCCTCCCGACTTCCTCGCCACGCTGCGGCAGCCCGTCCTGCGCGAGGCCGACCTCGACAGCCAGTCTTCGTTCTTCTCGCGCAAGGAGGTGATGGATTTCTACGTCTCTGTGATGAAAAGCCCGGAGAAGAACGACGTGCTGCAACTCGCCGCTGCCGAGTTGCCCGTCCTGCATCCTCACCGGGCCGCGCTGCTGGCCCTGTTCTGCGGCGCGCTCGTGGAGGAGGGGGCCGATCCGCATCTGCTCTTCGGCGCGGCGCTCGAGCTCATGTCCGGCCTGCTCGTCTCTCTCGAGCCCTTCTGCGCGACGCAGCCGCAGGAGGACGACGATGACGCGGATCCCGACGATCTCGCCGAATGGCAGGCCGCCAATGCCGCGCTCGGTGCGCTGTCGGCGCAGGAACGTTTCGAGGTCGAGGCGCGGCAGGCCGCGGCCGGCCTGCTGGTGCTTCCGCTGATGACCATGCTCATGCGCGACGTGCGCAACCATCGCGCCCTGCTGGCTGACGGCGAACTGGTGGCGCGCATCGATGCGTTGGCTGTCAACGACTCGCTGCCGATCGACGGTCTGCACTTCCTGCAGGGTGCCGCCGAACTGGCCTACGAGGACGAGCTGGTGGTGGTGCTTCCGGCCTCCGGCACCGGCATGCTGGTGAAGGCCCATGCCATCAACAACAACTTCCACGCGTTCTCTCTGCTGCAGAAGCTGATGCGCAAGCATGCCAAGGCGCTCGGCATCCAGCCGCCCGCGCGCGAGGCGGGCGCGAACGCAAGCCGCGACACCGACTGCGCCGAGTACCTGTGGCTGCAGGCCGACGCCTTCAGGAACGGCGAGCTGGTCGATCCCATGGCGTGGTCATGGGGCGAAGGTTCGCTGCGCGAGAACGCCCGCAGGCAGGGCCGGCTGGTGCTCGTTGCGCTGGACACTCAGGACAAGCCCAGCCGCAGCTGGAACGGGTTCGACCGCGTGCTCCATTCGGAGCAGAAGTCGCGTGTGTCGCTCGTGCGGATGCTCACGCCCGAGGAGGTTGCCGCGTACCTTGCCTGAGGCGGCAGGCAAAGAAAAAGCCCTCCGAAGAGGGCCTCGAGCGGGAAGAAGCGGGAAGACGGCCGGGGGCCTTACATCCCTACGTAGTTCGGCCCGCCACCGCCTTCAGGCGTGACCCACACGATGTTCTGCGTCGGGTCCTTGATGTCGCAGGTCTTGCAGTGCACGCAGTTCTGCGCATTGATCTGCAGGCGCTGCTTGCCGTCCTCGGTGCCTACGAACTCGTACACGCCGGCGGGGCAGTAGCGGCTCTCGGGACCTGCGAACTTGGCGAGGTTGACGTTCACGGGCACCGTGGCGTCCTTGAGCGTCAGGTGGGCCGGTTGCTGCTCTTCATGGTTGGTGTTGCTGATGAACACGCTGGATAGCCGGTCGAAGGTGAGCTTGCCGTCGGGCTTCGGATAGACGATGGGCTTGCACTCTGCAGCGGGCTTCAGGTACAGGTGGTCGGCCTTGTTGCGGCGCAGCGTCCAAGGAATGTGGCCCTTGAGCAGCCATTGCTCGACGCCGTTCATGAAGGTCGCGATGCCCAGGCCCTTCTTGAACCAAGCCTTGAAGTTGCGGGCCTTGTTCAGCTCGGTGTGCAGCCAGCTCTTCTCGAAGGCGGCCGGGTAGGCCGTGAGTTCGTCGTGCTGGCGGCCTGCCATGACCGCGTCGAATGCGGCCTCGGCGCACAGCATGCCGGTCTTGATGGCGGCATGGCTGCCCTTGATGCGGCTCACGTTGAGGTAGCCGGCCTCGCAGCCGACCAGCGCGCCGCCCGGGAACACGGTCTTGGGCAGCGACATCAGGCCGCCGGCCGTGATGGCGCGCGCGCCGTAGCCGATGCGCTTGGCGGGCTTGATGCCCTTGGACTCGTCGCCCTCCAGGTACCAGCGGATGTTGGGGTGCAGCTTCCAGCGCTGCATTTCCTCGAAGGGGCTCAGGTAGGGGTTGCTGTAATCCAGGCCCGTGATGAAGCCCATGGTGACCTTGTTGTCCTCCATGTGATAGAGGAAGGCGCCGCCGTAGGTGTCGCTCTTCATCGGCCAGCCGGCGGTGTGCAGCACGAAGCCGGGCTGGTGGCGCTTGGGGTCGATCTCCCAGACTTCCTTCACGCCGAGGCCGTAGGTCTGCGGGTCCTTGCCGGCGTCGAGCTTGTACTTGGCGATGAGCTGGCGGCCGAGGTGGCCGCGTGCGCCTTCGGCGAACACCGTGTACTTGCCCAGCAGCTCCATGCCTAGCTGGAAGTTCTCGGTGGGCTCGCCGTCCTTGCCGACGCCCATGTTGCCGGTGGCCACGCCGCGCACCGAGCCGTCTTCGTTGTAGAGCACCTCTGCAGCGGGGAAGCCCGGGAAGATCTCCACGCCCAGGTTCTCCGCCTGCTGCGCCAGCCACTTGGTGAAGGCGCCGAGGCTGATGATGTAGTTGCCGTGGTTCTGGAAGCAGGCCGGCAGGAAGAGGTTGGGGGTGCGCAGGCCCGACTTCTCGCCCAGGAACACCATCGCGTCGTCGGTGACCGGCTGGTTCAGCGGGGCGCCGAGTTCCTTCCAGTCGGGCAGCAGCTCGTTGAGCGCGCGCGGGTCCATGATGGCGCCCGAGAGGATGTGCGCGCCGGGTTCCGAGCCCTTCTCGAGCACCACGACCGAAATCTCCTTTTCCTGCTGCGCGGCCAGCTGCTTGAGCCGGATCGCGGTCGACAGGCCGGCGGGGCCGCCGCCGACCACGACCACGTCGTATTCCATGGCTTCGCGAGGGCCGAACTGGGCGAGGATTTCGTCGTGCGTCATGTGGGTTGGATCGATAATGATTTTTCGGGGCGCGGTGGCAGCCCGGGACTGCGGGGCATTTTATGCGGCGTCCAGGCATGCTCCCTGTCGCCCGCGAGCGGGGCTTCCCCGCGTCACCTGCGCGACTCCACAGGATCCAGTTCATGGCTTACAGCATCGATCTCTCCGGCCGCGTGGCCTTCGTCACCGGCGCCTCCAGCGGGCTCGGCGCCCAGTTCGCCAAAACGCTGGCGCGTGCCGGCGCCGCCGTGGTGCTCGCGAGCCGCCGCGTCGAGAAGCTCAAGGAACTGCGCGCGCGCATCGAAGGCGAGGGCCACGACGCCCACGTGGTCGAACTCGACGTGACCGACATCGGCAGCATCAAGGCGGCCGTGGCGCGCGCCGAGACCGAGGTGGGGCCGATCGACATCCTGGTCAACAACTCGGGCGTGAGCACCACGCAGCGCCTGCAGGACGTCACACCCGACGACTACGACTACATCTTCGACACCAACGTGAAGGGCTCCTTCTTCGTGGCGCAGGAAGTCGGCAAGCGCATGCTGGCGCGCGCCCGCGGCACGGCGCCGGGCACCTACATCGGCGGGCGCATCATCAACATCGCATCGGCCGCGGCGCTGAAGGTCATGCCGCAGATCGGCACCTACTGCATGAGCAAGGCGGCAGTGGTGCAGATGACCAAGGCCATGGCGCTCGAATGGGGCCGCTTCGGCATCAACGTGAACGCGCTGTGCCCGGGCTACATCACGACCGAGCTCAACGAGGAGCACTGGAGCACCGAAGGCGGCGCCAAGCTGGTCAACATGCTGCCGCGCAAGCGCGTGGGCAAGCCCGAGGACCTGGACGGCCTGATCGTGCTGCTGGCCAGCGGCCAGAGCCACTTCGTGAACGGCGCCGTCATCGCGGCCGACGACGGGTTCGCGCTCTGAGCCCGCGGGCCTGGATCGGCATTGCCGCCGGCCTGGGGGCGGGTGCGCTGTGGGGGCTGGTGTTCGTGGCGCCGCGCATGGTGGGCCACTTCGGCATGGTCGACATCACCGCCGCGCGCTTCCTGGTGTTCGGCGCCGTCTCGGGGCTCGCGGTGTTCGCGCGGCCTGCCGCATCGCGCTGGCCGAATGCGCAGCAAGCGCTTGCGGCGCTGGGGCTCAGCGTGCTGGGCTTCAGCGGCTACTACCTGTTGCTGGCCTTCGGCATCCAGGCGGCGGGCACGGAGGTGCCCAGCCTCATCATCGGCACGATCCCCGTCTGGATGATGCTGCTCGGCCGTCCCGCCGGCCTGCGCATGAGTGCGCTGCTGCCGGGCCTGCTGCTCACCGGAGCGGGCATCGCGCTGATGATCTACGGCGCATGGTCGGCGCAGCACGGCACTGGCTCGGAGACCGGCACCCGCTTCGGCTGGGGCATCGCGCTGGCAGTCGCATCGATGGCGAGCTGGACGGTGTACGGCCTGCTCAACGCGGCCTGGCTGCAGCGCCACACCGAACTCAACGCGACCGACTGGGCCAACTGGCTGGGCGTTGCCACGGGCCTGGGCGCCTTGCTGCTGTGGCTGATCGCGGGCAGCGACGCGGCCACGCTCAAGGCGCAGCCCGACGGCATGCTCTTCGTCTGGATCGCGCTGGCCAGCGGCTTCGGCTCTTCTTGGCTCGCGACCATCCTCTGGAACGTGGCGAGCCAGCGGCTGTCGGCCAGCCTCTGCGGGCAGTTGATCGTCAGCGAGACGCTGTTCGCGCTGCTCTATTCCTTCGTCTGGGACGGCCGCTGGCCGCAGGCCACCGAGTGGGCCGCGGCGGCGCTGTTCGTGCTGGGCATCCTCGCATCCATCAAGGCGCACCGATGAGAATCGAAATTCCCGAAAAGAAGAAGCTGGTGTACGAAACGTCCATTCCCATCCGCTGGGGCGACATGGACGCGATGGGCCACCTCAACAACGGCACCTACTTCCGCTACCTCGAGACGGCGCGCATCGACTGGATGCACTCCATCGGCTTCGAGCCCCAGCCCAACGGCGAGGGCATGGTGATCGTCAACGCCTTCTGCAACTTCTACCGTCAGATCGAGTACCCCGGCAACGTGCTGCTCAAGATGTACGTGAGCGACCCGGGGCGTACCACCTTCGAAAGCTGGGCCACGATGGCCCGCGAGTCGGAGCCCGACGTGATCTGCGCGGCCGGCGGCGCAACCACGATCTGGGTCGACTTTCCGAAGCAGAAGGCGCTGACCTTGCCCGACTGGCTGCGCGCGCTGGTGAGTGCCGAGTGAGAAGGGCGCTCCTGGCCGCAGCTTTGCTCGCATCGCTCGCTGCCGCAAGCCACGCGCAGAGATCGCCCGCAAAGAGCACGGTCGAGTGCGCTGCCGGCGCTGCATACCTGAGCGCGGACACGCTGAAGAAGACCGGCTTCGAACTCCCGGTTTTCAAGCGCTATTGCTATTCCGACAAGGCCGGCAGCCACGTTCTGCTGCTCGGCGAGAAGCAGGACCGGTCGTTCACTGAAGAGAAGCTCTCCTCGGCCATCCAGGCCGCGCTCTACAAGGTCGGTGCCGACGGCGCCAGCCTGACGCCCGAGTGGTCGATCCGCGACTTCGCGGGCGAGTATGAGGCAGGGCTCAACTTCCGCACGAAGCTCATCGAGCTCGCCGACATCGATGGTGACGGGCTGGTCGACCCGGTCCTCGTCTATCGCTTCTTCGAGCGCGACGGTGCCGGCCGCATCGTCGACGACGATTTCTCCGGGCGCATCAAGATCGTCACGTTCCACCAGGGCCGCAAGGCGACGATCCAGGCGATCACCGGGGAACTGGACGGCGACCGCAAAACCACTGCCAACGACGGCTACTTCGCCTTGCCGAAGCCCGTGCAGCAGCACCTCGTGAAGAAGATGGCGGCGATGTACGACGCCCGTCAGTTCGGCTTCGACAACACCTACGGCTTCGAGCCGAGGAAGGAAGCCGCCCGGCGCTGAAGCCGGGTCGGCGAGCGGGTCAGGCCTGCTGCAGAACGATCCGCGCCTCGAAGCCCTGCGCCGCACCTTCCGGCGGCGAAGAAAGCTCCAGCTTCGCACCGTGCTTCTCGACGATGGTGCCCACGATCGAGATGCCCAGCCCGTAGCCTGCGCGGTCGGAGCTGTGGCGCACGTGGCGCCCGCGCAAGGTGGCGAGCTGTTCCGCGGTGACGCCCTTGCCGGAATCGCGCACGGCCAGGGTGGAGGGATCCAGTACCTCGATGACGACGCGGCTGCCGCCGTAGCGCAGCGCGTTCTCCACCAGGTTGCGCAGCGCAATGGCGAGGGCGTCGACGTCGCCGAGGGCCGTCGGCGCGCCCATGTCCGGCACCTTGAGCGCCAGGCGCTCGATGTTCTGCGGGTCCTGCCAGAAGTCCTGCGCCACAGCGCCTGCGAGCTGCACCAGGTCGACACGGCTGCGCGCAAGCGAGGCGCCCGATTCCGCGCGCGAGAGCTGCAGCAGCTTTTCGGTGCGATGGCTCAGGGTGCGCAGCGCATCGAGTGCGCCCTGCACGTCGTCGCGTCGCAGGTCGTGGTCCAGGGCCGTCTGCAGCCGCAGGCGGGCGGCGGCGAGCGGCGTGCGCAGTTCGTGCGCGGCGTTGGCCGCGAGGGCGCGTTCCACGTCCAGCGAGTGCGACAGCCGCTCCAGCAGCCGGTTGAGGTGGTCGCCGACGGTGCGTAGCTCCCTGGGCAGTTCGGAGGGCAGCGCGATCGGCCGCAGGTCGGCGCCGCTGCGCTTTTCGATCTCGGCGGCAACTTCCTGCAGCACCCGCAGCTCGGCGCGCGCCACGTTGCGCAGCACCAGCGCGAGCAGCGGCAGCACCGCTCCCAGTGGAATGATCAGGCCGAAGAGCGTGCGGTTGAGCGCGTGGCGCCGCTCGTCGAGCGGGTCGGCTACCTGGAAGAACAGGCCCAGCGTGGGGTGGCGCACGGTGTAGATGCGCCAGTTCGAGTTGTTCGCGAAGCCGGAGGCCAGCGGCACGTCGAAGGTGTCGGCGGGAGCCTCGGCGGAGCGCAGCAGCACGTGTTCGTGCGGGTCGACGATCTGGTAGATCACCGCGTCTTCCGAGAACAGCTGCTTGGGCGCGATCAGCGGCTCGCGCGGCTGCTGGGTGCCCGAATGCTGCAGCCGCTCAAGCTCCTGCACGGCCATCGCGAACATGCGGTGCGAGACCTCGACGAGTTCGTTGTCGAAGTTGTGGTTGATCTCGCGGTCCACATACCAGACCACCGCGAGCACGCACAGAAGCCATACGCCGCCGACCCACAGGATCAGCGTGCGGGTCAGCCGCCCGGCGAGCGAATTGCGCCCGGCGGCAAAGCTTGCGGAATTCAACGAGCAGCCTCCACGCCTTGCGCCTCGGCGCAGGCACCTTCGAGCGGCCGGGCGGCGCTCATTCGTCGTCGTCCGTGGAGAACGACAGCCGGTAGCCGAGCCCGCGCAGTGTCTGGATGTGGCTGCGGCCGAGCTTGCGCCGCAGGCGGCTGATGAAGACCTCCAGCGTGTTGCTGTCGGCCTCGTCGCCGAAGCCGTAGAGCGCGTCGGCCAGGTTCTCGCGCGTGTGGATGCGCTCGGGCCGGGTCGCCATCACGCGCAGCAGCGCCCATTCCTTCTGGGTGAGGGTGATCGGAGAGCCGCTCTTTCGCACCATGTCGTGCGCCAGGTCGATCTCCAGGTTGCCCAGTTGCAGCACCGGCGAGCTGTTCGAGCTGCGCCGGCGCTCGACCGCGCGCAGGCGCGCCAGCAGCTCGGCGGGGTCGTATGGCTTGATGAGGTAGTCGTCGGCGCCGGCGTCAAGGCCGCGGATGCGGTCGGTGACCTGGTCGCGCGCGGTCAGCACGATGACGATGGGGCGCTCGGGCAGGGCGCGAATCTGCGGCAGCAGGGAAAGGCCGTCGCCGTCGCCCAGGTGAAGGTCGAGCAGCACGGCCGCGTACTGCACCGAGAGCAGGGCGGCGCGGGCGTCGGCCAGGCTCGGCGCCACGTCGACCACGAAGGCCTTGGCCAGAAGGTAGCTGCAGACGGCATCTGCCAACGCAGTGTCATCTTCGACCAGCAATATGCGCACGCCATGTCCTTCCAGGAAAAATTGAAGTCTAGCGCCACCCAGTTGCACGGGCCCTTTGAGTCAGGTTCGGTTCATCTTGCTTCAGGCTCGGTTCATTCCGCAAACGTAGGCTCGCGGCTGGTTTCCAGTCCTGCCTTCGTTCATGACACGCTTTCCCGATCTCCGCCTGGGGATACTGACCCTCGCCGCACTGATTGCATTGATGGCGTGGGACGCGACCGGCGCCGACCTGCTGCTGGCGCGCATGGCGGGCTCACACCTCGGGTTTCCCCTGCGAGAGAACCCCTTCATGGTCCACGTCATGCATGAGGGCGCCCGCAACCTCAGCTGGGCCCTGGTGTTCCTGCTGTTCGCGGCGATCCGCTGGCCCTTCGGCGTGCTGCGCCGGCTCGACACCGGTTCCCGCGTGCAGCTGGCCCTGACCGTGCTGGGCTCGGTGATCGCGGTCAGCATCCTCAAGCACGCGAGCCACACCAGCTGCCCCTGGGACCTGCAGGAGTTCGGCGGCGTGGCGCGTTACGTGTCCCACTGGTCGTGGGGAGTGGGCGACGGCGGCCCCGGCGGGTGCTTCCCGGCTGGCCACGCCTCGGCGGCTTTCGCCTACCTGGGCGGGTATTTCGTGCTGCGTCGGGCGTCGGCCCGCGCGGCGGCGATCTGGCTGTGGACGGCCATGGCGGCGGGCCTCGTGCTGGGCGTGGCCCAGCAACTGCGCGGCGCGCACTACATGAGCCACACCCTCTGGACCGCCTGGGTCTGCTGGACGGTGGGCTTCGTCATCGAGATGGCTGTCGCGCGCTTCGGCTCGCGCGCCTCGGGCAGGGCGGTTCCCGCGCATGCAGGCCCTTGATTTCGCGCTCTTCGGGCTGATCAACGCCGGCCCCATGGTGCAGCCGTGGAGCCTGGGCTTTGCCGAGTTCTGCTCCGACCTGCTGCCGGCCATGCTGACGCTGGCGATCGGCGTCTGCGCCTTGTTCAGCCGCCGCTGGCGCTATGCGCTGTTCACCGTGCTGCTGAGCGTGCTGGCCGCCTGGATCGTCGTGACCGTGATCCGCACGCTCGCGCCGATCCCCCGGCCCGCCTTCTACGGCCTGGGCATCCAGTGGGTGCCGCAGGGCGTGCGGCCGGGCTTCCCGAGCATGCATGCGGCCGGCACCTTTGCCGCGGCCTTCGCGCTGTGGTGCCTGCCGTCGCGCGTGCCCATGCTGGCAGCGCTGGTGGTGGCGGCCCTGGTGGCGTGGAGCCGGATGTACCTGGGCCTGCATTTCCCGTCCGACATCATGGCGGCGGCCATGCTCGGCGCGCTGGTGGCGATCGTGGTGGAGCGCGGCGTCAGCCGGCCGCTGAGCCAGGCTGCATCGGGCGCCCTGGTGGCGCGGCGGCGGCGCTCGGCGAGGTTGCGGCTGCGCAGGGCGGCGAGTCTGAACATGGACTGAAGGGGCAATTCAGCCTCGCTTCAGGCGGGCTAGTTACATTCGCGTGATGTCTGTTTCGCGAATTTCGCCTGTTCCCGTGCAACAGGCGGGTACTTCTGAGTCCCAAACACCACAGTTGCCTCCCTCCGGCGCCCCGTGGACACGGTTCGACCTCTGGCTGCAGCGTCCGCGCTCGGCCGCCGCGGTCGTCCTCTGGCTCAGCCTCTACCTCGTACTGACCACGAACTGGCCGCTGTGGAACGAGCTGGCCCGCATCGGTGGTGCGCCCAGCAGTTACATGTCCACGGTCGTGTCGATGAGCCTGCTCACGCTGTGCGGCTCGACGGCCATCCTGTCGTTCACGGCCTGGTCGCGCTGGATGAAGCCGCTGTGGCTACTGGTGGTGGTGCTGGCTGCGGTGGTGCAGCACTACATGCTCGAGTACCGCGTGGTGATGGACCCCACCATGATCGCCAACGCACTGCAGACCGACCCCAACGAGGCGCGCGACCTGCTGAGCTGGCGCATGGCCTTCAACGTCGCGGTGGTGGTGCTGCCGGCGGCCTGGCTGATCTGGCGGGTGCGCGTCGTGCCGATGCGCTTCCTGCCCAAGCTCGCGCGCAACGTGGGGCTGCTGCTGCTGTCCGTTGCCGTGGCCGTGGGCACGGCGGTGGCCATGAACCGCGAGCTGGCGCCGCTGATGCGCAACAACGTGCACCTGCGCTACATGATGAACCCGATCGCGTCGATCTATTCGACCGGATCGCTCTTCATCAAGCCTCTTTTCAAGCGCAGCGGCAAGCTGGTCTCCATCACCGCCGGAACGGCGCTGGGCGCGAGCTATGCCGCCCAGACCAGGCCGCCGCTCTTCGTGGTGGTGGTGGGCGAGACGGCGCGGGCCGATCACTTCGCGCTCAACGGCTACGCACGCGACACCACGCCGGAACTCGCCAAGCGCGGCGTGCTGAGCTACCGCGAGGTGCGCTCCTGCGGCACCAACACCCTGGCTTCGGTGCCCTGCATGTTCTCGCCGCTGGGCAAGGAAGGCTACGAGTCGCGCAAGGACGACTACGAAACCCTGGTCGACGTGCTGCAGGCCGCCGGCCTGGCCGTGTTCTGGCTCGACAACCAGGCCGGCTGCAAGGGCGTGTGCGAGCGCATTCCCAATGCGTCGGCCTTCGCCGGGCTCGACCCCGCCACCAGGAAGGCGCTGTGCGATGGCGACGAGTGCCTCGACGACGTGATGCTCAAGGGCCTGGACGAGCGCATCGCCGCGCTGCCGGCAGAGCGCCGCGCCAAGGGCGTGGTGCTGGTGATGCACCAGATGGGCAGCCACGGCCCGGCCTACTACAAGCGCTCGGCACCCGACGTGAAGCGCTTCCTGCCCGAGTGCAAGACCAACGCGCTCGCCGACTGCGGCCATGCCGAGCTCATGAACGTGTACGACAACTCGATCGTGCAGACCGACCGCTTCCTCGGCCAGACCATCGACTGGCTCAAGGCGCAGTCGAAGCAGTACGACCCGGCGATGCTCTACGTCAGCGACCACGGCGAATCGCTCGGCGAGTTCGGCTTGTTCCTGCATGGCGTGCCCTACAGCTTCGCGCCCGATGCCCAGAAGCACGTGCCCATGGTCACCTGGTTCGGCGAAGGCATGAGCGAGCGGCGCAAGCTCTCGCGCTCGTGCATGGAAGCGGGGCTGGACGCACCGCTCACGCACGACAACCTGTACCACACGGTGCTGGGCGTGATGGACGTGACCACGCCGACCTACAAGCCCGCGCTCGACGCGCTGGCTTCCTGCCGCGGCAAGGGCTGAAGCAGCCTCAGCTCACTTCTTTTCGCGAGGCACCCGCCCCATCAGGAAGAACTCGTTGTTCGGCTGCATGCCGCTGAAGCTGGCCAGCCGGTTGCTCAGGCCGAAGAAGGCGGTGATGGCGGCGATGTCCCAGATGTCCTCGTCGTCGAAGCCGTGGGCGTGCAGCGGCGGGAAGTCGCTCTCGTCGATCTCGTGTGAGCGTTCGCAGACCTTCATCGCGAAGTCGAGCATCGCGCGCTGGCGCGGCGTGATGTCGGCCTTGCGGTAGTTCACCGCCACCTGGTCCGCCACCAGCGGCTTCTTCTCGTAGATGCGCAGCAGCGCGCCGTGCGCCACCACGCAGTAGAGGCACTTGTTGGCCGCGCTGGTGGTGGTGACGATCATCTCGCGGTCGCCCTTGGTGAGCGAGCCTTCCTCCTTGAGCATGAGCGCGTCGTGGTACGCGAAGAAGGCGCGCCACTCGGCGGGGCGTCGCGCCAGGCCCAGGAACACGTTGGGCACGAAGCCGGCCTTTTCCTGCACGGCGAGGATGGCGGTGCGGATGTCTTCGGGCAGGTCTTTGAGTTCGGCAAGGGGGTAGCGCTCTGCGGCCATGTTGTCTCCGGTTCGGGTTGCCTTGATGGAGCCATCATAGGCAAGCCGCGCCGAAGACCGTGCAGCCGCTCCCGTTCTCTTGCTACTTGAGCGCCTTGCCCTGGGTCGCGCCCAGCGGCGTGTGCAGCTGCGAACTTACCCACGAGCCGGTGTTGTCGTCACGCCCCTGCAGCAGGTAGCGCGTGTCGGCCTTGCCGTAGTTCTGCACCGCCATGGCGGAGAACTTGCCGATGTCGGTCTTCGGATCGCGCAGGCGGTTGACGATCAGCACCTTCTTCGTGTCGGCGAAGTCGGCCATCATGTTCTGGTCGCCTTCGCTGTCGCCGGCCACGAAGCTCGGGCCGTAGCCGTATTTGCTGACCAGGAAGCGCCGGATGTTCTTGGTCTTGCCCGGGCCCTGAGTCTGGTCGTAGCCGCGGCGGAACTCGGGCTGGATCACGCCGTTGGCGTCGCGTTCCAGCTCCATCGCGAGCACGCGCTCGGGTGGGTTGTTGTAGCCGAAGGCGGGGTTCGACGAGATCTCCTTGATCACGTCGACGAACGATGCCGAGCACACCCACACGTCGAAGCCCGCGTTGCGGAAGGTGGCGTACAGCTGCTGCATCTCCGGCTGCAGGCGCAGGCCGTTCTTCCAGCTCACCGAGACCACGCCCGCACGTCCCGGCAGCGCGGCGGGCGAAGTCCACTTGACCTTGGCCACTGGCTCCTTCAGCTGCCAGGCCACGGTGTCGACCGTGAGCTTGCGCACCTGCGCCTCGGTCATGCCGGCGAAGAGGTAGGTGACCCACGGGTAGGCCGTGTCGTGGTCGAAGGTGTCGCCGATGGCTTCATAGAGGTAGCGCACCTTGGTGGTGAACGCGCCGTAGTGCGGGCTCAATGCCACCACGGCCAGCGACTGCTCGCCCTTCAGCCCCTTGTAGTTCTGGTAGAGCCACGTGTAGCTCGCAACGATGTCGGGCACCACGGCGTCGATGTTCACCGGCTGGCCGGCCGCGTTGTTGTACGCGGGCAGGAAGTCCTTCTTCGGAATGTTCCGGCGCAGCGCCACCTCGAGCTGCGCGGGCGTCGCGCCGAAGACCAGGTTCTCGAGCTGGTAGATGAGCGCGGCTTCCTCGATGTCGAGGAAGACGCTGGTGTTGTCCCAGTCGAACACCACGTACGGCGGCTTTGCGGCGTCATAGCCCGGGCTGCCCTTGCCGAGGCTGGCGATCAGGCCCTCGATCTGCGCGCGGTTGAAGGCGTCCCAGTTGGCGGGTGCGAGTCCCTTTGCAGGCGAGAGGCTGGCGCAGCCTGCGGCGACGAGCGCGGCGGCCATGGGGGTGAGGAGGAGGAGGCGGCGTTGCATGCTTTTCCTGTTGTTGAGCGTTGCAGATGGAGAGAAGCCCTGACCTACGCATCAGCCGTGCCAGGCCGTGCGCAATGGGTACGCATCCGGGTGCACATCCAGGCACGCATTCCGCCGCACGGCGTGCTAAGCCGCGATGCGTTCGGCCTGCCGTTCGACAAAGTCCGCCACCCGCCGCACCAGTGCCACATTGCCGCCGGCAGCTGCCACGCTCGCCGCCGCATGGACGGCAACCGTTTCACCAGTAGCCAGGATGATTTCTTCCGCCGCCGGGGCCGACAGCCCGAAGTGCGGTGCCGCCTCGCGCGCCAGGGCGAGGCTGGACGCGTGCTGCCCCGGAAGAATGGCGAGCTCCTGATAACCCGTGTGACCGCCAAGCTGCATGACGAGGTCGAACGCAGGCGCCAGGCGCCACCGTCCGTCGTCGCCGCGCAGCGCGCCGTGGTTCTTGACGTGATCGTCGCTGTTCCCCGCCGCCAGGTTGAACACCAGCCGCCGGAACAACTCGGTCAGGTCCTCTTGTGGCTGCGCGGAGATGCGCCGCAGCAACTGGGCCAGTTCGACATAGCTGCCCCGGCTGGATTCATAAGGCACATCGAGCAGCGCCGACGCCGAGAGGTAGTGAAAGCGTCGCTCGTCGGTCACCGGCCCCGCGCGGTCGAAGCGCTCGACCAGCAAGGCATGCCCAGATGAAAGGGGCTGCAGCAGGAAGGGCGGTACCTCCATCCCGCAGGCATCGGCCAGCCAGAGCGTGGCCGCCTCGATCACTTCCACGTCGTGGTCGTCACCGCGCGATGCGAACTTGGCGATGCAGCGTCGGCCCTCGTGTACGAACGCTGCCTTGGGACGCGCGCCGCCCAGGCTGCCGCCGCGCAGCAACAGATGCATGTCGGGGCCGATCTCCAGGCCTTGCTCGATGCGGTGCGAGGCTTCGGCGAGTTCCTGGAGCGACCGGAGCGCGACGGGTGGTTCGTCGCTGCGGATGGGCAGGGTTTCGGCAAACACCATCGCACCGACGCGGTCCTCGTTGGTCAGCAGAAGCGCGTCGATGTCCGAGAGCGGCCTGCCCTGGCGTATTTCGAGCACCTTGCGTCCCCAGCTGTCCGGCAGTGCGTCGCGCAAAGTGAGCGGCATGGCGCCGCCGTCGCGGATGCGGCTTTCGGCCAGCACGAAGGCGGCGTCGCGCAGCGGCAGGTGCTCGGGGTTGAGCGGTGCAGCTTCAGGGTCTTCGAGATAGCGCCGACCGTAGGCGAATTCGCCGGACTCCATGACACCACGGCGAACGAGCTTCATCAGCCCGGCCGGCTGCACCTGCGCGCCTGTTCGGTGCGCGAGTCCGACGTAGACGCGCCGCTCGACTTCATCGGCTTCAGAAGTCACGCTCTTCCTCCGCGATCACGCCCGCCGCGCCTTGCGCTGCCGACTTGCGCACCCGGCGTTTTGCGGCCAGTCCTGCAGGGGCGGGGGCGACGCTGTCCAGCGAATCGATTTCGCCGAAGAGCCACAGTGCATGGGCCAGCAGGCCGATGCTGGTGCCCGGCTTGCCGGATTCGAGCGCGCGCAGCGTGTTGGGGGAACACAGCAGCCGCTCGGCCATTTCGACGACCGTCCACTCGCGATGGACCCTGTGCGCGCGAAGGCGCAAGCCCAGTTGTTCAAGGGGGCGAGTTGTCTGAGAAGGCAGGGCCGAAAGGCTGTGGCTGCTTTTTGGCATCAATAAAATGACTGTTAACCGGCTTAAAAGTCATTTTATTGCATATTTTCTACTTGAGGAGGCCGTCCGCCCGGCCGATCCCGGGCCCGTCGCGCTGCTCCAGCACCGCGAGGTCGCTCTCGTCCTTGAGCCCGACGCCCGTCAGCCCCCTGCGCAGGGACTCTCGCATCAGCCATGCCAGCTTGAACGCGGCCGCTTCGTAGGGCAGGCCTTCGGGGCGCACGTTGGAGATGCAGTTGCGCTCGGCGTCGTGCCGGCCGCGCTTGGGCGTGTGGGTCAGGTAGATGCCGAGGCTGTCCGGCGAGCTCAGGCCCGGGCGCTCGCCGATCAGCATGACGGAGAGTGCCGCGCCGAACAGCTCGCCCACCTCGTCGGCCAGCGCCACGCGCGCCTGCGTGGCGATGACCACCGGGGCGAAGCGGATGTCGGGCGGCAGGTGGGCGCGCAGCGCGGCCAGGAGGGGCACCGCGTGGCGCGCGACAGCCAGCGAGGAGAGCCCGTCGCCGATCACCACGCAGACATCGCAGCCGTAGCGCCGCTCACCGAGCAGGCGGGTGGCGCAGTCTTCGTCGAGCTGGCGGCCGAGGTCGGGGCGGCGCAGGTATTCGGTGCGGCCCGCGGCGCGGCTGCGCGCGCGGGCCACTTCCCAGTGCTGTGCGGCGAGCGCTGACTCGAGCGCATCCGCGTCGAGCGCGGCATGGATCGCGTCGCGTGCCATCGCGTGGGCCCAGCCGAAGCGCAGTGTCTCGTCGGTGGGCATGCCCGAGCCGGCACGGCCCAGCGCGAGCCGCGCGGGCGTGGCCGAGCGCCATTGCGCCCACGGGTTGAGGGTGACGGGCGATTCGGGGCTGCTCATGACGCGAGTGCGGACAGCCCGCTCATGTCGGCCAGCAGCCGGTTGGAGGAAGAGGGCGAGGGCGGCGCCAGCCTGCCGGCCCCGTCGGTGATCTGCATGCGCTGCAGCCATGCCTCGAATTCGGGCGCGCGCTTGAGGCCCAGCGTGTCGCGCAGGAAGAGCGCGTCGTGGAAGGAAGTGCTCTGGTAGTTGAGCATCACGTCGTCCGCGCCCGGGATGCCCATGATGAAGTTGATGCCCGCCGTGCCCAGCAGCACGAGCAGCGTGTCCATGTCGTCCTGGTCGGCCTCGGCGTGGTTGGTGTAGCAGACGTCGCAGCCGATGGGCAGGCCCAGCAGCTTGCCGCAGAAGTGGTCTTCCAGCCCGGCGCGGATGATCTGTTTGCCGTCGTACAGGTACTCCGGCCCGATGAAGCCGACCACGGTGTTGATGAGAAAGGGCTTGTAGCGCCGCGCCAGCGCATAGGCGCGCGCCTCGCAGGTCTGCTGGTCGACGCCGAAGTTGGCGTTGGCCGACAGCGCGCTGCCCTGGCCGGTCTCGAAGTACATGACGTTGTCGCCCACGGTGCCGCGCTTGAGCGACAGCGCGGCGGCGTAGGCCTCGTCGAGCAGCTCGGGCGTCACGCCGAAGGAGAGGTTCGCCTTCTCGGTGCCCGCGATCGACTGGAACACCAGGTCGACCGGCGCGCCGGCTTCGGCGAGCTTGAGCGTGTTGGTCACGTGCGTGAGCACGCAGCTCTGCGTGGGAATCTCGAAGCGCTGGATGACCTCGTCGAGCATGTGCAGCAGGCGGCCGAGCACGGGCATGCTGTCGGAGGCGGGGTTGAGGCCGATCACCGCGTCGCCCGCGCCATAGAGCAGGCCGTCGAGCGTGGAGGCGGCCACACCGCGCAGGTCGTCGGTCGGGTGGTTGGGCTGTAGGCGCACCGAGAGATGGCCGGGCAGGCCGATGGTGTCGCGAAAGCGCGTGACCACGCTGCACTTCTTGGCGACCGACACCAGGTCCTGGTTGCGCATGAGCTTCGAAACTGCCGCGGCCATCTCCGGCGTGAGGCCCGGTGCGAGCGCTGTGAGCGTGGCGGTGGTGGCCGCGTCGGACAGCAGCCAGTTGCGGAAGTCGCCCACCGTGAGATGCGACACCGGCGCGAAGGCCTGCGCGTCGTGGCTGTCGATGATGAGGCGCGTGATGTTGTCGCTCTCGTAGGGAATGAGCGCTTCGGTGAGGAACTGCCTGAGCGGCGTTTCGGCCAGCACGTGCCGCGCGGCCATGCGCTGCTGTGCGGTGGCCGCACCGATGCCCGCGAGGTAGTCGCCAGAGCGGGCCGGGCTTGCGAAGGCCATGACCTGGCGCAGGTCATCGAAGGCGAAGACCTGGCCGGCGATGGTGGTGCGATAGAGCATCTTCTGGAGGGGCCCGGTGTCAGGAGCCGGTGGTCCGGGAAGACAGCATCTCGTCGGGCGCTGCCGCATCGCGCTGCCCCGATGTCAGCAGGAAGTAGCCGTAGGCGGCGGCCATCAGCACGATGAACAGCAGCGTGAGCATGCCGTTGAACCACACCATCGCGCCCAGGCACACCACGCCGAGGCCCAGGGCGATGGCCGGGAACACGGGGTAGAAGGGCGCGCGGTAGGTGCGCAGCAGGTCCGGCTCGCTGCGGCGCAGCTTGAAGAGCGCGGCCATCGAGATCAGGTACATCACGATGGCGCCGAGCACAGCCATGGTCACGATGTTTGCCGTGAGCGTCTGGCCGCCGAACTGCACCCACTCGTCGCTGAAGATGGCGATGACGCCGATCACGCCGCCGGCCAGCAGCGCGCGGTGCGGCGTGTCGAAGCGCGGGCTCAGGCCGGCGAAGTAGCGCGGCAGGTAGCCCGCGCGCGCCAGCGCGAAGATCTGGCGCGAGTAGCCCATGATGATCCCGTGGAACGATGCGATCAGCCCGAAGAGGCCGATCCACACCAGCATGTGCAGCCAGCCGCTGCTCTCGCCCACCACGGCCTTCATGGCCTGCGGCAGCGGATCGTTGATGTTGGCGAGCTTGCGCCAGTCGCCCACGCCGCCCGCGAAGATCATCACGCCGAAGGCCAGCACTACCAGCGTGACGATGCCCGTGGTGTAGGCGATCGGAATGGTGCGGTGCGGGTCGCGCGCCTCCTCGGCCGCCATGGCCGCACCCTCGATCGCGAGGAAGAACCAGATCGCGAACGGGATCGAAGCGAAGATGCCCGCGACGGCCGCGCCGTTCAGCACGCTGCCGCCGGCCCAGCCGTTGGCCACGAAGTTCGCCATGGTCCAGCCCGGCGTGACCACGCCCATGAACACCAACAGCTCGACGATGGCCAGCACCGTCACGAAGAGCTCGAAGGCCGCGGCGATGCCCACGCCGATCCAGTTCAGCCCGATGAAGATCACGTACGCGCCGAGCGCGAACCACTTCGGGTTGATGCCCGGGAACTGCACGTTGAGGTATGCGCCGATGGCCAGCGCGATGGCCGGCGGCGCGAACACGAATTCGATCAGCGTCGCGAAGCCTGCGACGAAGCCGCCGTTGGGCCCGAAGGCGCGGCGCGCGTAGGCGAAAGGACCGCCCGCGTGCGGAATGGCGGTGGAAAGCTCGGTGAAGCTGAAGATGAAGGTGGTGTACATGGTCGCCACCAGCACCGTGGCGACCAGGAAGCCCAGCGTGCCGGCCGTGTTCCAGCCGTAGCTCCAACCAAAGTACTCACCCGATATGACGAGGCCCACCGCGATGCCCCAGAGCTGGACGGGGCCGAGCACCTTCTTGAGATGGCCTGTGCCTGCGGGGGCAGGCGATGCGGCCGTGCCGGCGGCGGTGGTGGAGTTCATGCGACTTCCTCTCTTCGTGAATGTTGACAGTGCACATTCGCCAAAGCAAGGGCCGTTCCACCAATGCGGCCGCGCGTGAGGAGACCGGTATGGACCGCTGGCCATAATCGGGGTCTCCCAACCTTCGAGGTGTTCTGTGAAGTCTCTTTTCTGTGCCGCTCTCGTGTCCGTCCTTGCCATGCCCGCCGCGTTCGCGCAGTCCGCGCCCGTGACCACGTCCAGCGGCCTGGTCTACCAGTCGCTCAAGGAAGGCACCGGTGCATCGCCGGCGGCCACCGACGTGGTCAAGGTGCACTACCGCGGCACCTTCCCCGACAGCGGCAAGGAATTCGACAGCTCCTACAAGCGCGGCGAACCCACCGAGTTCCCGCTCAACGGCGTGATCCCGTGCTGGACCGAAGGCGTGCAGAAGATGAAGCCGGGCGGCAAGGCCAAGCTGACCTGCCCGCCTTCCATCGCATACGGCTCGCGCGGCGCCGGCGGCGTGATCCCGCCGAACGCCACGCTCAACTTCGAGGTCGAGCTGATCTCGGTCACGAAGCGCTGATCGTCAGATCTGCGCCATGCCACCGTCGACGAACAGCTCGATGCCATTCACGAAGCTGCTGTCGTCGGAGGCCAGGAAAACCACGGCCTTGGCGATTTCGTCAGGCGTGCCGACCCGGCCTAGCGGGATGTTCTGGGCCTGGCCCTCGATGAAGCCCTGCACCTGCTCCGGCGTGAGGCCCAGCAGCTCATAGGCGGGGGTCGGCACCACGCCGGGGCTCACGGCGTTCACGCGGATGCCGGCGTCCTTCAGGTCCACCGTCCAACTGCGTGCAAAGCTCCGCACAGCCGCCTTGGTGGCGCTGTAGACGCTGAAGGCCGGATTGCCCTTGATGCTGGTGATGGAGGCGTTCAGAACAATCGATGAGCCCTTGGGCATCAGCGGCAGCGCCTTCTGTACCGTGAAGAGCAGGCCGCGGACATTGGTGCCGAAGATCTTGTCGAAGTGCTCCTCGGTAATCTGACCCAGCGGCACAAGGCTACCGCCGCCCGCGTTGGCGAACAGCACGTCGAGGCGGCCTTTTTCCTGCTTGATGGTGGCGTAGAGCTGGTCGAGGTCGTCGAGCTTCGACACGTCGCCGAGCACGCCTGTCACGTTGCGGCCGATGGTTTTCACGGCCGCGTCGAGTTCGGCCTGGCGGCGGCCGGTGATGAACACGTACGCGCCTTCGGCCACGAAGCGTTGAGCGGTGGCCAGGCCGATGCCGCTGGTGCCGCCGGTGACGAGGGCGACCTTGTTGTCGAGCTTAAGGGTCATGACTACTTCCTTGGTTGTTGCCGCAGTGCAGCGTTGTCGGTGGGAAGAAGTTTGGGTGCGACCCCCACGCGGACCAAGACGGCGCGCGGGATTTGTCTATTCACGAATCGCCAACAATCCGGAGTCCGGAGTCGGAAATCCGGCGGCAGGCCGGATCGGCCATGGGCGTGTTTGCCCATGGCCTGTCCAACCGCCCGGCACCTGAGCGCCGGGCTTGGTTTCAACCTGGCTGGTACTGGTAGAGCCAGGTTTCGGTGAGCGTCTGGTCGCCGTTCTTCAGGTACATGCGCATGTCGATCGGCTCGTTGCCCTCGGGCGTGAAGTCGAACTGGGCGCGCCAGTGGCCGGGCACGCCGTTGGGCACGGCCTCGGCGAAGACGTACGAGAACTTGCCCTTTGCCGCCGTCAGCACCACCTCGGGCTTCACGCCGAAGGGCACGGTCGTCAGCGGCTGGCCGATGAACTCCACCATGAACTTGCGCACGCCCTGCGGACGCGGCTGGCCCGGCTGGCCGCCGCGGCCGATGCGCGTGGCCACGCAGCGCGCCAGCGGCGACGGAAAGGGCTCCTGGTCGGTCCAGTGCAGCCGGTATTGCAGGCTGTAGCTGGCGCCGGCCTTCGCGTCGGCCTTGGGCACCCAGAAGGCGACGATGTTGTCGTGGATCTCGTCGTCGGTCGGGATCTCGATGAGCTGCACCGAGCCCTCGCCCCAGTCGCCCAGCGGTTCGATCCACAAGCTCGGGCGCTTCTCGTAGTTCACGCCGTCCTGGTAGTGGTCGAAGGCGCGGTCGCGCTGCAGCAGGCCGAAGCCGCGCGGCCTGGTGTCGGCGAAGGCCGATGCGCGCGTCTGCGTCGGGTTGTTGAGCGGGCGCCAGATGCGCTCGCCCGCGCCGTTCCAGATGGCCAGGCCGTCGGAATCGTGCACCTCGGGGCGCCAGTCGATGGCGGTGGGCTTGATGGTTTCGGAGTACCAGTACATCGACGTGAGCGGCACCAGTCCCAGGCGGGCCACGTCCTTGCGCATGAACAGGCGCGCATCGATGTCCATGATGACGGCCTTGGTGCGCTGCATGACGAACTTGAACACGCCCGTCACGCTCGGCCCTTCGAGCAGCGCGTAGACCGTCATCGAGGTCGTGTTGCTGGCGGCCGGTGTCTCGAAGTAGAAGCGCGTGAAGTTCGGGAACTCCTCGGGCCGGTCGGGCACCGCCACGTCGAGCGCGATGCCGCGCGCCGAGAGGCCGTACTGGTAGAGCTCGCCGATGGCGCGGAAGTAAGAGGCGCCGAGGAAGGCGACCCAGTCGTTCTTCTGCCAGTCGAGCTTGCCCTGGTCGCCCAGGCGGCTTTCCTGCAGGCGGAAGCCGGCGAAGCCTGCGCCCGGCGGCAGCGAGCGCGCGGGGCTGTCAGGCGGCATCGAGAAGTAGGAGGGGCTGTAGAGCACCTCGCGGGCGAAGGCGTCGCCGTCGGTGTTCTCCAGAACGTTCATGCGTACCGGGGTCTGGAAGAAGCGCCCCAGATGAAAGAAGGTGACCGGGAAGGCGCCGGGCCCGTCGCGAAAGAGGGCGTTGGCCGGGTCGAACTTGATCTTGCCGTGCGCGTCGTAGTCGATGCGCTCGAGCACCTCGGGTGCCAGCGGCGCGGGTGCGGCATAGGGCTTGGCGGCCAGTGCCTTCGCCTGCGCGACCAGCGCGTCGAAGGAGAAGGGGGTGGGCTGGCTCAGTTGCAGGCCGTTGGCGGCCAGTGCCTCTTCGGGCAGTCCGAGGGCGGCGAGTGCGGCAGCGGCACCACCGGCGGCAAGGAAGGATCGGCGATCAAGCATGTGGTTCTTGAGGGTTGCGAATCTTGGGGAAGAGGGAGATGAGAGGAAGGAAAAGGCCGTCGAGGTCGGGTGGAAGGCGGGAACGATAGAGCATTCTCCGCCTCATCCCGCCCGATGCCCCGCTCGATGACCGGGAACACCCCCGAGCTTCGCCCGGCCCGGCGGCTCGCCACGTCAGCCAATCCGCGCAGCACAGGCCGGACAAAGCCGGCAATCCGCCCTGTCTCCGGAAAATTGTGCCTTTATGTATCGGCGGCTTGGTCCGTTGCCGTCAGCGCGTAAAGCGCGTAGAGCGGCACGCCCAGGAACAGCATGACCATCGGCGCGAACAGCGTGTAGGGCAGGCCGAAGCCCTCGAGCACCCGGTAGGTACCGTCGAGGCCCAGGCGCGGATGGGGCTGCGTCAGCTCGGCCGAGCGGCGGATGCCCCACTTGAATTCGGCCCCGGTCACGCGCACCGACGGATGCTGCCTGCCGCGCCCCACCGCCAGCCAGCACATCGCGTCGAAGGCCAGCACGGAGCCCGCGGGCGCGCGCTCGCCGAAGGTGGCGAGCACCGCCTGGACCTGCTCGGGCTCCAGGTACATCAGCACGCCTTCGGTGAAGAGGAACACCGGCTGCGCGTCGCGCTTGCGCGGCAGGCCCAGTTGCTCCCACCAGTCGGAGGCGGTGAGGTCGAGCTCGCGCAGGTCGTGGCGCTCTCCGGGCTCGGGAAGCAGTTCGCGGCGCAGTTCGAGCACCTCGGGCAAGTCGGCATCGGTCATGCGCGACTTGCCGTCGTCGAGCCACTGGAAGTAGTGGCTCAGGCCGCAGCCCATGTTCACGATGCGTGCGCCGGGGTGCAGCTTGAGGAAGTCCTGTGCCAGGCTGCGGAAGCGCCGGGTGCGCGAGAGGATGCCGTAGATGGTGGCCCGGTCTTCCGGCAGCGGGTCGCCCTCGTCGCGGATCTGTTCGAGGATGCCTGCGGCATATGCGTCGCGCACGGCCACCTGCGGGAACATCGTGTCGCCCGAGGCGCGCGCGGCCAGGGGAATCCGCAGGGTGGAGGGAACGGCGGACAGGCGGCGGACGGATTTGCGGGTGGTCATGAATGCTGGAGCTGCGCTTCGCGCAAAGTCTGGCCGCTCCGGCACCCCGGGGCAAGTCAGTCTTTGGTAGCGGTCGGCGGTGCGTGCCGGGCGTGATATGGGCCCGGGCGCGTACGTTCGACGTCAGTCGGCGGCTGGCTTGCCGCGCTGGCGCGCGAGATGCCGGTAGATCGTGCTGCGATGAATGCCCAGCCTGCGCGCGGCTTTCGCGACGTCGTGGTCGCAGGCCTTCAGCGCTTCGTCGAGGGCGTGGCGCGTCATTGCCTGCAGGGGAGCCGCCTGCGGCGGTTCCGACATCGGCGCCTGCCCGGCATGTGCCACGTGACCGCTCAACAGATGCGACGGGAGCATGGCCGCCGTCACCGCATCACCCGCATCGGCCAGCGCCACGACGGAGCGCAGCGTGCTGCGCAGTTCGCGCACATTGCCCGGCCAGCGGTATGCAGCCAAGGCTTCCAGCGCGTCGGCCTCCAGCTGCAGATGCTTCGCCGCGCCCCCCGCTTCGAGGAACAGCCGCGAGATCAGCGCATGCCTGTCGTCGCGCTGCCTCAGCGCCGGCAGCGTGACGGTGAAGCCGGCCACCCGGTACATCAGGTCGGCACGAAAGCGGCCGGCCTCCACCAACGAGGGCAGGTGGCCGTGCGTGGCGCAGACCAGGTCGAAGTCCACCGGCACGCCCTGGCCGCCGCCCAGAGGGGTGACCACGCGTTCCTCCAGCACGCGCAGCAGGCGGGTCTGCAGGGCCAGCGGTATCTCCGCGATCTCGTCGAGAAACAGCACGCCGCCGTCGGCTTCGCGGATGCGGCCGGCCATGCCCTTGCGCCTGGCACCGGTGAAGGCGCCTTGCTCGTAGCCGAAGAGTTCCGACTCGATCAGCGTCTCGGGCAGCGAGGCGCAATCCACCGCGACGAAGGGGCCTGCGCTGCGCCGGCTGGCGGCATGCAGCCGGCGCGAGAACACCTCCTTGCCGCTGCCGGTCTCGCCGTTGACCAGCACCGAGACGCCTTCGTTGAGCACCCGCACGGCCTTGTGCAGCAGCGGCTGCACGTCGTCGGCCTCGGCCGCGCCCTGCGATGGCACTGATGACACGCTGCGCCGCTGGGTCGGCCGAGTGCTGCCCGGCGTGCTCGAGCGCTCCATCACCGTCGCGATCTGCCGTCCGCCCGGCAGCGTGAGCAGGCCGCGCCGGTGCTCCATGCGCGGCCAGTTCGGGCCGAGGAAGTCGTCGGCGTCCAGGTCGAGCAGGTCTTTCCAGGAGCGGCCGAACAGCTCGAGCGCCACGCGGTTGGCCGCGACGATGCGACCTCCCTCGATCACCATCAGCCCCTCGCGCGCCGTGCCTATCAGCGCCGGCCGCGCATGGAAGCGCAGCACGTGGCCGCCGGCCTCGGCCAGCAACATGCGGTGCTCGACCTGCTGCGCTGCCATGCGCACCAGTCCGAGCGCGTGCGTGTTCACGCGCACGGTTTCGCCCGAGATGTCGAGCGCGCCCGCGAGCTCGCCGCGCCCGGTGAAGATCGGCGCCGCCGCACAGCCGAGCCCGCCGTTCTGCTCCAGGTAGTGCTCGCCGCCCAGCACCATCAGCGCCTCGCGCTCGGCCAGCGCGGTGCCGATGGCGTTGGTGCCCCGATGGTGCTCCGACCATTCCACGCCCGGCTGCAACGCGATGCGCTGGGCCTTGGGCAGGAAGTCGGGGCTGCCGATCTCCTCGAGGATCAGCCCGCTGGCGTCCGACAGGATCACCACACAGCCGTTGCCTATCGCATGCTCGGCCAGGCCGTCGAGCTCGGGCTGCGCGCAGTTCAAGAGGCGCACGGCCTGCTCGCGCCTTTCGCTCAGCAGGGCGAGCGCCATCGGCTCGGGGTCGACGGCATGGTGGTCGACCGGGCGGCTGCGCTGCCAGGAGCGCGAGATGTGCGGCGCGATCCAGGGCGCAGGGTCGACGCCCTGGCCGAAGAAGAGCTCCCGGGCCTGTGCCACTGCGATCGACGGCAACTGCGCCTGTGCACTCATGCGTGTCTCCGATGGTGTTTCGCCTTGTGCGACATCGTAGTCGCCATGTTCGCCGGAACATGTCGCAGATTGCGAATGAAAACCCGCTGCCGGGGCCGGCTTCCCCCGGCAAGGCGCTCAGGGAATCTACCGATCCAGACGGGTACGCGGCTTGCGCTTGAGCGTGCGGCTGCCGCATGTCGCGGTGCCATCACCCTGCACATGGAGACAACGTCATGGACATGCTCGAACCGGGCAAATTCGGTACCGCGGTGCCTTTCAAGAAGCGCTACGGCAACTACATCGGCGGCGAATGGGTCGCGCCGGCGGAGAACCAGTACTTCGAGAACATCACGCCCGTCACCGGCAAGGTCTTCTGCGAGGTGCCGCGCTCCACCGCGGCCGACATCGAACGCGCGCTGGACGCCGCGCACAAGGCCAAGGCCGCCTGGGGCCGCACCTCGACCACAGAGCGCGCGAACATCCTCAACAGGATCGCCGACCGCATGCAGGAGAACCTGGCCATCCTCGCGGCGGCCGAGACCTGGGACAACGGCAAGCCCATCCGCGAGACCACGGCCGCCGACCTGCCGCTGGCCATCGACCACTTCCGCTACTTCGCCTCGTGCGTGCGCTCGCAGGAGGGCGGCATCAGCGAGATCGACCATGAGACCTTCGCGTACCACTTCCACGAGCCCATCGGCGTGGTCGGCCAGATCATTCCGTGGAACTTCCCGATCCTGATGGCGGTGTGGAAGCTGGCGCCCGCGCTCGCGGCCGGCAACTGCGTGGTCATCAAGCCGGCCGAGCAGACGCCGGTGTCGATCCTGGTGCTGATGGAAGTGATCGGCGACCTGCTGCCGCCGGGCGTGCTGAACGTGGTCAACGGCTTCGGCGTGGAGGCGGGCAAGCCGCTGGCGTCGAGCAACCGCATCGGCAAGATCGCCTTCACCGGCGAGACCACCACCGGCCGGCTGATCTCGCAGTACGCGAGCCAGAACCTGATTCCGGTCACGCTGGAGCTGGGCGGCAAGTCGCCCAACATCTTCTTTGCCGACGTGATGGACCAGGACGACGCCTTCTTCGACAAGGCGCTCGAAGGCTTCGCGATGTTCGCGCTGAACCAGGGCGAGGTCTGCACCTGCCCCTCGCGCGCGCTGATCCAGGAGTCGATCTACGACCGCTTCATGGAGCGCGCACTCAAGCGCGTGGCCGCCATCAAGCAGGGCAGCCCGCTGGACATGTCCACCATGATCGGCGCGCAGGCCTCCAGCGAGCAGCTGGAGAAGATCCTGTCGTACCTCGACATCGGCAGGCAGGAGGGCGCGAGGGTGCTGATCGGCGGCGAGCGCCACCAGTTCGAAGGCGACCTCGCCGGCGGCTACTACGTCAAGCCGACCGTGTTCAGGGGCAACAACAGGATGCGCATCTTCCAGGAGGAAATCTTCGGCCCGGTGGTCTCGGTCACCACCTTCAAGGACGAGGAAGAAGCGCTGGCGATTGCCAACGACACCCTCTACGGCCTCGGCGCCGGCGTGTGGAGCCGCGACATGAACCGCGCCTTTCGCATGGGCCGCGGCATCCAGGCGGGCCGCGTGTGGACCAACTGCTACCACCACTATCCGGCGCACGCGGCCTTCGGCGGCTACAAGCAGTCGGGCATCGGCCGCGAGAACCACAAGATGATGCTCGACCACTACCAGCAGACCAAGAACCTGCTGGTGAGTTACAGCGAGAACAAGCTGGGCTTCTTCTGATGAGCGGCAACGGCGAAGTCCTGCGCGTCACCGCGACCGATGCCGCGCTCGCGCTGATCGACAGGCTCGCCGCGAGGCACGGCCCGCTGATGTTCCATCAGTCGGGCGGCTGCTGCGACGGCAGCGCGCCCATGTGCTACGCCAGGGGCGAGTTCGTCGTGGGCGACTACGACCGGCTGCTGGGGCACATCGGCGGTATGCCGTTCTACATCAGCGGGCCGCAGTTCGAGTATTGGCAGCACACGCAGCTGATCATCGACGTGGTGCCGGGGCGCGGCGGCATGTTCTCGCTGGAGGGGCCGCAGGGCGTTCGGTTCCTGACGCGCTCGCGGCTTTTCACGGATGAGGAGTGGGCGGTGTTGGAGGCGGGGGAGGCGAGCCAGACTCGTCGAGCCTGATCGGGTGGGGTCTCAGGCTCCGGCCGGGTGCAGGAGCTGTCGCACCAGCAGCTTCGCAGCAGGGGACAGGTCGGCCCCGGTCTTCGTCGCCATCAGCAGCCGCCGCGTGGCCCACGCATCGCTGAGGCGCACGACCTTCAGGTCGAGCGCCTCCACCTGCGCCTTGCAAGCGGCCAGCGGCACCACGCCGATGCCGAGGTCGGCGGCGATCATGTGGCACATCGCGTCGAAGCTGCGCACCTGCACGCGCAGGCGCATCGGGATGCCGGCCTGCTCGGCCGCGCGCGAGGTGAGTTCGAGCAGCGAGCTGCTGCGGTTCAGCCCCACGAACTCGTGCGCGAGGCAGTTCCTGAAATCCGTCTGCTTCACGCGGCTTCGCGCCAGCGGATGCTGCCTTGCGCACAGCACCACGAGCTCGTCGGTCTGGAAGGGCTGCACGTCGAGGCCGTAGGCGGGGGTGTTCTCGGCGAACACGCCGACGTCTGCCAGCCCGTCGACGAGCGCGCGCACGATGTCGCCGCTGAGCTGCTCCTCGACCTCGACGCGGATGTCGGGGTGCTGCGCGAGGAAGGCCGCGAGCGTGGTGGGCAGGAACTCCGTCAGCGCCGACATGTTGGCCCACAGCCGAACATGGCCGCGCACGCCGCTCGAGTAGTCGCCAAGCTCGCTGCTGAACTGCTCGAAGCCCTGGAAAAGCCGCATCGCATGCTGCATCGCCACATGGCCCGCCGGCGTGAGTGCGATGCCCTGGGAGCTGCGCTCGAGCAGCTTCGATCCGGTGGCTGCCTCGAAGTCGGAGAGCCGCCTGCTCGCTGCCGAGAGCGCGAGGTGGCATGCCTCCGCGCCCTTGGTGATGCTGCCGGATTGCGCGACAGCGCAGAACAGGCGAAGCGTCACGAAATCGACACGCGCGGGATTGATGGTGCTGGCCATCGGCGGATTCTAGGGAGCGCGCCAGTGCCGAAAGTCATGGGCGGCGCGAAAGAAATTTTTTGACATGTTATGTCGCTGCACCTATAGTGAATCCATCGAAGCACCGCTCGCTTCCAAAGGTATTCACCACAAGGAGAGGTATGCAACCACTGCTCGATCAACTGAAGGGGCTGGATGTACTGGCAGGCGCAGAGATGGGCGGGCGGTCCGTGCAGCTGCAGCCCATTCCGGGCCACACGCCCGTGATCCAGGTGAGCATCGAGGGGCGCGACGAACTGCCGATCTTCGTCACCAGTTCCGACATGCAGATCATCTGCATCTGCTACCTCTGGGCCGAGGAAGAGGTGAAGCCCGCGCGCCGCACCGAGCTGCTCGAGTCGCTGCTCGACCTGAATCCTTCGGTTCCCTTGTCTTCCTTCGGTCGCGTCGACGGCCGCTATGTGCTGACCGGCGCGCTGGGCCGCGATGCCAGCGTGCAGGACATCGCACGCGAGGTGGCGGTGCTCAGCGACAACGCGCTCGACGCACTCGACGCCCTGTCCGAATTCCTGAATTAAGCGGAGGTCCCATGACAGTCATCAAGAAGCTCGTCACCCTGCTGCGCGGCAGCGCGCGCGAAATCGGCGAGAGCGTGGTCGACAGCAACGCCACGCGCATCTACGAACAGGAAATCATCGACGCCAAGCACAGCATCGAGAAGGCCAAGGGCGACCTCACTGGCGTGATGGCCAAGGAGATGCAGTCGGCCCGAGAGATCGAGCGGCTGAAGAACGAGGCCGCGCGCTACGAGGGCCTTGCGCTCGAAGCGCTCAACAAGACGCAGGAAGGCCTGGCGCTCGACGTCGCGGCCAAGGTGGGCGCGCTCGAGCAGGAGCTGGAGGAGCAGGCCAAGGCTCACGCCTCCTACGCGCTGCAGGTGGCCAAGCTCAAGGACCTGATCAAGTCCGCCGAGGCGCGCATCCGCGAGCACGAGCGCGAGATCGGCATCGCCAAGACCACAGAGAGCGTCTACCGCGCCACCCAGTCGATCTCCGAGAACATCGGCGCCGGCGGTTCTCGCCTGGCCAATGCGCGCGAGTCGCTGGAGCGCATCCGCGCGCGCCACGAAGACCTGTCCGACCGCATGACCGCGAGCAAGCAGTTGGAGGACGAGTTCGGCCACGGCGCGCTCGAGAAGAAGCTGGCCGCCGCGGGCATCGGCGGTGATGCCGATCGCGCAAGCAAGGTGATGGAGCGCATCCGCGCCCGCCAGGCCAAGCCCGCAGCGCCCGAGGCGCAGTAAGCACCATGCGCGTCAAGCCGGTTCGCTGGCAGGGCTCGGACGAGGCGATACGCGCCGTCCAGGTCGCGTTCGACGTGGAGGAGGCGGTGCTGGAGGCCGTGCGCACCGCGGCCTTCAAGCAGCACGTTTCCACGTCCGACCAGATCCGGCAGGTGCTCGGCCTCGCGACCACCGCCAAGCCCAAGAGGCCGCGCCTGACGGTGTCGCTGAGTGCCGCAGACTATGAATTCCTGGCGAAGCGCTACGGCCTCTCCCCAGACGACAGACTGGCCATCAAGGAAATGGCCACGCGAGACCTGATTGCCTTCGCGGGCAAGCCGACAACGGCAACGAAGAAGAACAGCACCGGCGGGAGGACGACGGTGCGCAGCAGCAGCAAGCAGAAGAACTGACAACAACCCGCACGCGGGAGGAACAATGGGCGATTTCTTGGGAGCGGTGACGGGGTACCCGACCGCGATCTACACGGTGCTGCTCGGCGTCGTGGTGATCTACTGGGTGCTCGCGATGCTCGGCATGGTCGACATCGAACACAGCGGCCTCGATGTCGACGTCGACGTGCACACGCATGCCGATGGCGACACCAGCGACATCGGCCACCTGGCCAGCTACGTGGTGGCCCTGGGGCTGAACGGCGTGCCGTTCTCGGTGGCCGTGAGCCTGCTGGTGCTCGTGGCGTGGACCGTCTCCTGCCTCGGCGGCGAGTGGCTGCTGCCGCTGGTGCCCACCATGCCGCTGCAGCTGCTGGCCGGCACCGTGCTGCTGGTGGCCAGCGCGCTCATCGCCATTCCGATCACGGCCGTTGCCATCCGTCCGCTGCGCGGCCTGTTCGTGAGCCACACGGCCGTGAGCAATGCGGCGCTGGTCGGCCAGCTGTGCCGCGTCGTGACCGGCGTGGTCAACGAGAAGGACGGCCGCGCCGAGGTCGCACGCCGCGGCGCCAGCCTGAACATCCGCGTGTGGGCTCCCACGCCCAACACGCTAAAGCGCGGCTCGCAGGCGCTGATCGTCGAGTACGACGAGGTGGCCGCGCGCTACCTCATCGCCGCGCACGACGACCACTCGGCCTGAGTGCGGGCGCGCCGCACACCCCGACTCTCACCCGTTTCGTTTCTTTCGCTCTCAAGCATTTCTGGAGAAAAAATGGAGCCCATCATCTTCGCCATCGTCATACTGGCCGTCGTCATCCTCGGCCTGTTCGCGATGTTCGCCAAGTTCTATCGCAAGATCGAGCAGGGTCATGCGCTCATCGTGAACACGCTGCGCGCGGAGCCCGAGGTGACCTTCACCGGGCGCATGGTCTATCCGATCATCCACAAGGCCGAGCTGATGGACATCTCGGTCAAGACGATCGAGATCGACCGCTCGGGCAACGAGGGCCTGATCTGCCGCGACAACATCCGCGCCGACATCAAGGTGAAGTTCTTCGTTCGCGTGAACAAGACGGCTGACGACGTGCTGAAGGTGGCGCAGGGCATCGGCTGCGCGCGGGCCTCCAACCACGAGACGCTGGAAGAACTGTTCTCCGCCAAGTTCTCCGAGGCGCTGAAGACGGTAGGCAAGTCGATGGACTTCGTCGACCTCTACCAGGCGCGCGACAACTTCCGCGACCAGATCGTGAGCCAGATCGGCAACGACCTCTCCGGCTACGTGCTCGAAGACGCCGCTATCGACTTCCTCGAGCAGACGCCGCTGTCGGAGCTCGATGCCAACAACATCCTCGATGCGCAGGGCATCAAGAAGATCACCGAGCTCACGGCTGTGGAGCACGTGCGCACCAACGAGCTGCGCCGCAACGAGGAAATGCAGATCAAGAAGAAGAACGTCGAGACGCAGGAGGCCCTGCTCGAGCTCGAACGCCAGCAGGCCGATGCCACCGCGCGCCAGCAGCGCGAGATCGCCAGCGTGCGTGCACGGGAAGAGGCCGAGACCGCCAAGATCCAGGCCGAGGAGCGCACCAAGTCCGAGACCGCGCGGCTGCTCGCCGAGCAGTCGGTGTCGGTGCAGCAGGAGAACGTTCAGCGCGAGAAGGAAGTGGCCGAGAACAACCGCAAGCGCGCTGTGGCCGTCGAGGAAGAAAAGGTCATCCGCGCCCGCGACCTTGAAATTGTCGACCGCGAGAAGGAAGTGACGCTGCAGCGCATCGAGAAGGACAAGGCCGTCGAAGTGCAGAAGAAGGCGATTGCCGACGTGATCCGCGAGCGCATCGTGGTCGAGCGCACGGTGGCCGAGCAGGAAGAAGCGATCAAGGAGCTGCGCGTGGTCGCCGAGGCCGAGCGCACCAAGAAGTCGGTCGTCATCATGGCCGAGGGCCAGGCAGACGAGAAGATGGTGCTCGACCTGAAGGCCGCCGAGACGCAGGAAAAGCGCGCCCGTCACAAGGCCGCCGAAGAGCTCACCTTGGCCGACGCCAAGCTGAAGGTGGCCGAGCGCGAGGCCGAGTCGAAGAAGCGTGAAGCCGAAGGCGTCGAGGCCATCTCCGCCGCACCGGGGCTGGCTGCCGCCAAGGTCGAGATCGCCACCGCGCAGGCCAAGCTCGCCAGCTTCGAGGCCGAGGCCTCGGGCAAGGAAAAGCTGGGCCTCGCCGACGTGCACGTGCGCCAGGCGGATGCCGACGCGATCCTGAAGGCCGGCCAGGCCGACGCGCAGGTGATCGAGGCCCGCTCGCAGGCTGAGGCCGCGGGCATGCGCGCCAAGTTCGAGGCCGAGGCTTCGGGCAAGGAGAAGCTCGGCCTCGCCGAGGTCAACGTGCGCACGGCGGACGCCGAGGCCACGCTCAAGTCGGGCCAGGCCGATGCGCAAGTCATCGAGGCCCGCTTTGGTGCCGAGGCCAAGGGCCTGCACGAGAAGTTCGAGGCCATGAAGTCCATGAGCCCCGAGACGCGCGACCACGAGGAATTCCGCATGCGCCTGGAGAAGTCGCACATCGAGACCCTCAAGGGCATCGACGCGCAGACCGCCATCGCCAAGGAGCAGGCCGAGGTGCTGGGCACGGCGCTGGCCAACGCCAAGATCGACATCGTGGGCGGGCAGGGCGACTACTTCGACAGCTTCGTGCGCTCGCTCTCGGTGGGCAAGGGCATCGACGGCGTCATCTCCAAGAGCAATGCGCTGCAGGTGGCCTTCAAGGACCAGCTCTCCGGCGAGCGCGACGTGGTGAAGGACCTGCGCGACATCGTCGGCGCGCTCGGCAGCTCGTCGGGCGAGGTGCAGAACCTCAGTGTGGCCGCGCTGATGAACAGGATCGCCAGCGACGGCAGCGAAAGCCAGAAGAGCGCGCTGCGCAACCTGGTCGCCACCTTCCGCAACGGCGCCGCCGGGGAAGCGGCGCGATGAATCCGAGCCTCAAATGCAGCTGCCCCGCGCATTCGCCGATGCGGCCGGTGGCCTTGGCCGAGGCGCTGCTCGCGGTGCAATGCGCCGACTGCCAGGGCATGGTGATGGGCATGGACGACTGGCGAGCCTGGAAGGCCGCCGACGAGAGCCGCGTGCCGCATGCGGTCGACGACGAGATCATCGAGGTGTTCGATGCCACCGCGGTGCGTCATTGCCCGGAATGCGACCGCCTGATGCAGCGCCTGCGCGTGAGCGCGGGCCCCGACTTCCGCATCGACCGCTGCGTGAACTGCCAGAACCTCTGGTTCGACCCGGGCGAATGGCGCGCCATCGTGAGCCGTGGGCTCGCCGGCCGGCTCGACGAGTTGCTGTCCGACGGCTGGCAGCGCCGCCTGCAGACCGAGGAGGTCCGCGAAGCGCGCGTTGCCGCGCTGCGCCGCCGCTACGGCGACGAATGCATCGACGAGCTGGAGCGCATCCGCGCCTGGCTCGATACCCAGCCCCACCGCGACGAACTGCTCGCCTTGCTCCGCGCGGACTGACCGCGCCGAACTATGCAACCAACGGATGAAAAAGGCGCGCCGCCTGGCGGCGACGCCGAATCGCAGACCGAGGCGCTGGTGTCCGGCAGCGGCAGCTACGACCTGCTGAAGAAGCGGCTGGAGAACCAGGGTGAGGGTCTGCTGAAGAAGACGCAGGCGCTCAACGAGCAACGGCTGGCCGAGTTCGGCCGTTCCGACCAGGCCCTGGTGCTGCGCACCCGCGCGCGCACCGAGAACAACGCCGTGGCGCGCGACCTCGTGCGCATCGGCGACCTGCTGCTGTTCGGCTACAACGTGTTCATCGGCCTGCGCAAGGAGACCACCGTCGGCGACGTGTTCGGCCTCTACCGCCTGGTGTCTCCGGGCGAAGCCGGGCAGGGCGCGGACAGCGACGAGCTGCAGCCGGTGCCATTGGCAGGCAGCTTCCTGGAAGACCCGCGCTTCTCTTCCGACTTCCGCGAGCTGTATGCCTACTACAAGCAGGCCACGCTGCTGCAGCTGCGGGTGACGCAGGACAAGCTGCTCGCCTCCTTCCAGATCGGCCAGCAGCTCACCGACGTGCGCGTCTTCCGCTGGGCCATCGAGCGCGACGGCCGCATCCAGTACATCGACAACCGCGGCGAACGAGACATCGCGCTGCCGCCGAGCCACGACTTCGAGTGGACGGTGGCCACGCGCGAAGACCACGTGGGCGGCAAGCACCCGCACGTAAACGTGCTCGACACCGTCTTCGTCGAGACGCTGGGCGGCGACCTCACGATCAAGATCGAGAACAACACCGAGACCGGGCTGGGCATCTACAGCGAGCCGGTGGAAGACCGCAGCCAGTCGCTGACCGATGCCGAGATCGCGTGGGCGAAGCTCGGCATGTTGATATTGCTGCGCGTGAGGCCCTACCGCGAGCAGGTCACGCGCTACCTGGTGTTCAACATCCGCACCCAGCAGGTCGAGCGCATCGACGCCATCGGCGGCTCCTGCGTGCAGCTGCCGGAAGACCACGGCATCATCTTTCCGGGCGGCTACTACCTGCAGTCGGGCGAGCACAAGCGCTTCGACCTGCCGTCCGAGATGGTCGAGAACCTGCGCTTCAAGCGCATGCTGCGTTCGCCCAACGGCGAGGACGTGGCCTACATCTTCTACGACCCCAGGCCCGGCCGCTACGCGCTCTTCAACTACAACCTGATCGAGAAGAAGCTCGCTACGCCGATCATCGCCAACGGCTACGCGCGCTTCGCCGACGGGCGCATCCTGGTGTTCCACGACAACGACGGCGAGCCGACGCGCGTGCACCCGATGCAGCTGTGGCAAACGCCGTTCGCCAGCGAGGAGCATGTGAGCGCCCAGCCGCCGGCAACGGGCTTCTTCGGCAGGATCGGCAACGCCGAGCTGGTGCGCGGCGTGAGCGATCTGATGGGCATCGCCCGCGCGGTGCGCGAACAGGCGCCGACCAAGGCCGCCTACGAGGACCTGATCCGCCAGTGCACCCGCGTGAGCGACGCCTATTTCTGGCTCGACGCGCCCGAGGCCGCCGGCATCATGGGCGAGCTGCGCAGCATCGCGGAGGTGGCGCGCGGCACGCTGGCCGAGTTCGAGAAAGTCGACACCATCCGCCGCGAAACCGCCCGCGCCCTGGCCCGCGCGGAAGAGGAACAGCACGCGCTCCTGGTCGACATCGCCAGCACGCTCTGGCGCGCGCCCGACGACTTCGTCAAGGCGCTGGGCCGGCTGCGCGAACGCCGCGGCGCGCTGCAGATGCTCAAGGAGCTGCGCTACGCCGACCTGCCGCGCATTGCCGCGATGGACGCCGCGCTCGAAGCCGAGCAGCAGCGCATCGGCGAGCGCGCCATGCAGTTCCTGGCGGCCGACACCGCCTTCGCCGGCCAGCGCCAGGCGCTGGACAAGCTTGCGGCTGAACTGCCCAACCTGGCCACTTCGCCGGCGCTGGGGCAACTGCTCGCCACTCTCGACGAGCAGGCCGCCGGCCTCGACCTGCTGACCGAGCAGCTCGGCAGCCTGCCGGGCGGCGATGCGGTGATCCGCACCTCCATCCTCGACCGCATCTCGCTCATCTACGCCGACATCAACCGCATGCGCGCCGACGCGCGCGCTCGGCGCAAGTCGCTGGGCGTGACTGAGGCGCGTGCCGAGTTCGGCGCGCAGTTCAAGCTCTTCGGACAGGCGGTCGAGAACGCGCTGGAGTTCGCCGACACGCCCGAGAAGTGCGACGACGCGCTTACCCGCCTGCTGGCGCAGCTGGAAGAAATCGAAGGCCGCTTCGCCGAGCAGGACGAGTTCCTGGGCGACATCGCAGAGAAGCGCGAGAGCGTCTACGAGGCGCTGTCGGCCCGGCGGCAGACCCTGGTCGAGGCCCGCCAGCGCCGCGCGCAGGGCGTGATCGACGCGGCGGGACGCATCCTCGACGGCATTCCGCGCCGCATCGCGCAGTTGGCCGATCTGACCCAGGTCCACAGCTACTTCGCCGCCGACCCGATGATCGGCAAGCTGCGCGCGCTGATCGCCGACTTGCGCACGCTGGGCGCGGCGGTGCCGGCCGACGAGCTGGACACGCGCCTGAAGACCGCGCGCGACCAGGCCCTGCGCGCCGTGCGCGACAAGCGCGAACTGGTGAGCGAGGGCGGCGACACGCTGCGCCTGGGGCGCCACGTCTTCACCGTGCACCGCCAGCCGGTCGACCTGACGCTGGTGGCTCGCGAGGAGGGCATGGCCTACCAGGTCACGGGCACCGACTACCTGAGCCCGGTGGACGACGAGCGCCTGCGCGCGCTGCAGGCTTACTGGGGCCAGTCGCTGGTCTCAGAGACGCCCGAGCTGTCGCGCGCCGAGTACCTCGCCGGCCGCCTGCTCGAAGCGCTGCTCGAAGGCAAGGCCGAACGCAGCTGGGCCGACGTGCGCACGCTGCTGGCCGAAGACCCGCAGCATCCGCAGCTGCTCGAAATGGTCCGCCGCTTCGCGGCCGCGCGCTACCAGGAGGGCTACCAGAAGGGCATCCACGACGACGACGCGCTTCGCCTGCTGGCCGCGCTGGTCGCCATGCAGGACCAGGCCGGGCTGCTCGCCTGGGGACCGACCGAGCGTGCGCTGGCATTGCTCTACTGGCAGCACGGCCACCTCATCGCACACCGCGAGTCGCTGCTGCGCCGTGCGCGCGCGGCATTGCAGATGCAGGAGCTTTTCGGGCGTCGCGATGCACTCGACCAGCTCGAGGCCGACGTCGCCCGCTCGCTGGGCCACTTCGTGCGCGAGGTGCTGCCCGACATGCTCGCGGTTCCGGATGCGGGCTCCGATGAAGAGCACGAGGCTCGCGACGCGTTCGTCGCCACGCTGTGCGACCAGTCGGCTGCCTACCTCGTGCGCGAGCTCGCGGCCCATGGCGGCGACACCTGGGTTGTCTCGGGCGCGGGCGAAGACCTGGCCGCCGCGCTGCTGCGCGAGCTCGATCGCGGCCGGCGCCGAGAAGCCTGGCAGGCCGACCTGGACGCCGCGCCGCCGGCCGAGCGCTGGCGGCTTGCGCGCGACTGGGTCCGTGCTTTCGCCGTGCACCAGTCGCAGCAATCGGTCGACTGGATCGACGACGCGGCCAGCGTGCTCGCCATGCCGCTGCAGCGCACCCGCGTCAACGTGGCGCTCGACCAGACGGTGGAAGGGCTGCGCGGCGAGCATCCGCGCGTGGCCGATGGCCGCCTGGTGCTGAACCTCAACGACTTCTGGCGCCGATTCTTGTTCCACACGCAGCATGCGGTGCCGGGCTTCGAGGCGCTGCACCGGCTGCGCCACGAGCTGCTCGAAGGCGAGAAGGCCCGGCTCAAGCTGGGCCAGTTCCAGGCCAAGCCGCTGTCGACCTTCGTGCGCAACCAGCTGATCGACGAGCTGTACCTGCCCATCATCGGCGACAACCTCGCCAAGCAGATCGGCTCGGCGGGCGAGGGCAGCCGCACCGACCGCATGGGCCTGCTGCTGCTGATCTCGCCGCCGGGCTACGGCAAGACCACGCTGATGGAGTACGTGGCCGACCGGCTGGGCCTGATCTTCGTGCGCATCAACTGCCCGGCCCTGGGCCACGGCGTGAGCGCCATCGACCCGGCCAACGCGCCCAACAGCGCGGCGCGGCAGGAGCTGGAGAAGCTCAACCTGGGCCTGGCCATGGGCAGCAACGTGATGCTGTACCTCGACGACATCCAGCACACGAGCCCCGAGTTCCTGCAGAAGTTCATCGCGCTGGCCGACGGCACCCGCCGCATCGAAGGCGTGTGGAACGGCGAGCCGCGCAGCTACGACATGCGCGGCAAGCGCTTCGCGGTGGTCATGGCCGGCAACCCGTACACCGAGTCGGGCGACGTGTTCAAGATCCCGGACATGCTGGCCAACCGGGCCGACATCTACAACCTTGGCGACGTGCTCTCGGGCCGCGAGGCGGCGTTCGCGCTCTCGTACATCGAGAACAGCCTGACCTCGAACCCCACGCTGATGCCGCTGGCCTCGCGCGACCCGAAGGACGTGCAGCTGCTCGTGAAGATGGCGCAGGGCCACGAGGTGCCCAGCAGCGCGCTGTCGCACGCGTACAGCGCGGTCGAGCTGGAGGAGATCGAGGCGCTGCTGCAGCGCCTGTTCCGTGCGCGCGACCTGCTGCTGAAGGTGAACCTCGCCTACATCGAGTCGGCCGCGCAGCAGGAGTCGTACCGCACCGCGCCGCCCTTCAAGCTGCAGGGCAGCTACCGCAACATGACCAAGCTCGCGGGCAAGATCACCGCGCTCATGCGCGACGACGAGCTCGATGCGCTGCTGCGTGACCATTACCGCGGCGAGGCCCAGACCCTGACCACCGGCGCCGAGGAGAACCTGCTGCGGCTGGCCCAGCTCCTGGGCAGCCCGACGCCCGAGGAAGACGCGCGCTGGAAGGAAATCTGCGAGGAATTCGTGCGCCAGCGCAAGCTCGGCGGCGCGGACGTGGACGGCAGCCAGCGCATCGCCAGCAGCATGCTCGAAGTGGCGCGCGCGGTCGATGCGCTCAAGCCGGAGCCCGTCCCGCCCGCGGAAGGGCCCAGCGAGAGCCAGCGGCTGGCCGACGCCATGCTGCAGATCGCCGTGACCTACCGCGAGCTGATCCTGCCGCTGGTGACGGCCACCGAGCGCCGCCTGGAGCTCGACCGCTCCATCGCGCAGAACATGGAACGCCTGGCTGCGCAGGCGATGGCCACGCGGGCGCAGCCGAAGCGCACGCCCGGGCCGGACAACAAGGAGCAATGAGATGTCGGCCCTGCCCGCCACCACCCAAGTGCCGCCTGGTCTGCCCTCGCTGCTGGCCCAGCTCGACGACACCCTCGCCGATGCCCGCCTGAGCGACGACGAGCGCCGCGTGCTGGTCCACACGCTGCGGGAGGCCCAGCCGCCCGAAGACGGCCTGCGCCAGCTGCGCAACCGCGCCTTCGACCTGGTGCGTGCGCGCACCGCCGACCCGGAGCAACTCGCGCTGCTGAAGTGGCTGGAGGGCGTGGTCCGCGCCATCGACACCGGCCGCTCGCCCGACAACGTGGCCGTGCGCTCCCAGGCCTTCTTCAGCCCCGGCACGGCCTGCCTGCAGGCCATCAACCAGCAGCTGCGCGCGGCCAGGCACTCGATCGACCTGTGCGTGTTCACGCTGTCGGACGACCGCATCACGGCCGAGGTACTGGCCGCGCACCGGCGCGGCGTGTCGCTGCGCTGCATCTCCGACAACGACAAGGAGTTCGATGCCGGCAGCGACATCGGCCAGCTGCGCGCCGCCGGCATTCCGGTGGCTGTGGACCGCACCGAGGCGCACATGCACCACAAGTTCGCCATCTTCGACGGCGCCCGGCTGCTGAACGGCAGCTACAACTGGACGCGCAGCGCCTGCGAGTTCAACGAGGAGAACCTGGTGCTGACCAACGACCCGCAGCTCGTGCGGCGCTTCGCCGACGAGTTCGACAGCCTCTGGAAAGAACTGCAGGCCTCCCGATGAGCACCCGACGCATCGACTACGACTGGGAACTGCCGCCCGAGATGCAGCGGCGCCTGGGCAGCTCCAGCTACGGCGCGCAGCGCGTCATTCACGAGCAGGGGCACCTGATGGTGATCCTGCACGAACCGCCCGCGGGTACCGGTTCGGAGCGCAAGGCGGCGGTGTTCCTGCGCAAGCCCGACGGCGCCTGGCTGCACAAGGGCAACAACCCGGGCGAGCGGGCGCTGGGCAAGCTGGTCGAGAGCTATCGTGCGTCGCTGGCCACCTTCGAGGTCCGGCACGAGTCGGCCGACAACTCCGAGGCGCTGTTCCAGATCCTCGGGCCGCTGATCCCGCTGGCGCGCGCCGCCCCGAACATGCAGGCCACCCTGCAGGCCGCCCGCGAGGCCGTGCCGGAGGACGCGATGATCACCGACCTGCGCGACCGTGCGGTGGAGATCGTGCGGGGGCTCGAACTGCTGCTGGCCGACACGCGCATGTCGCTCGACTACAGGCTCGCGCATGCGGCCGAGCAGCAGGCGCGCGCCGCCAACGAGGTTAGCCGCGCGCAGCACAAGCTCAACACCATCGCGGCGCTGACCTTTCCGCTGATGGCCATCGGCGCGGCCTTCGGCATGAACCTGCACAGCGGCGTGGAGAGCCTGCCGGGCTGGGTGTACTGGGCGATCTTCGGCGCGGGGCTCTTCATGGGCGTGCTGCTGCGCGGATGGGTGAAGGCGCCCGATGCGCCTGCGCCGGCCGCGCCGGCCCTTGGATCGGGCTTGTCGAAAAAGAAGTAGGGCAGCCCTGCCGTTGCCGGGGCCTTCGCATTTCGCGAAGAGGTGCTGCCGCCAAAGCAATTCCGCATTCCGCGATCCGTTCCTAGAGTCGGGGCCAGCCCAACCAAGGAGACGGACGCGGACATGAATGCACTCGAAGGCCTGAAGGTGCTGGAGCTCGGCCAGCTCATCGCCGGCCCCTTCGCCGGCAAGACGCTGGCGGAGTTCGGCGCCGACGTGATCAAGGTCGAGCCGGCCGGCGTCGGCGATCCGCTGCGCAAGTGGCGGCTGCTGCGCGACAACGGCACCTCGGCGTGGTGGGAGGTGCAGTCGCGCAACAAGCGCTCGGTGTGCCTGGACCTGCGCAGCACCGAAGGTCAGGCGGCCGTGCGCGCACTGGCGGTCGAGGCCGACGTGCTGATCGAGAACTTCAAGCCCGGCACGCTCGAAGGCTGGGGCCTGGGCTGGGAACAGCTGCATGCGCTGAACCCGCGTCTCATCATGCTGCGCATCTCGGGCTACGGGCAGACCGGGCCCTATCGCGACAAGCCCGGCTTCGGCGTGCTCGGCGAATCGATGGGCGGCCTGCGCTACCTGAGCGGCGAGCCGGGGCGGGTGCCGGTGCGCGTGGGGGTGTCGCTGGGCGACACGCTGGCGGCGCTGCATGGCGTGATCGGCGTGCTGACCGCGCTGCACCACCGCACCGCCCATGGCGGCGAAGGGCAGTTCATCGACGTGGCGCTCTACGAATCGGTGTTCAACGTGATGGAAAGCCTGCTGCCGGAGTACGACGCGTTCGGAGCCGTGCGCGAGCGCGCCGGCAGCGCGCTGCCCGGCATCGCGCCGACCAACGCCTACCGCTGCGAAGACGGCCACTATGTGCTGGTGGCCGGCAACGGCGACAGCATCTTCCGCCGGCTGATGCGCGCCATCGGCCGCGAGGACCTGGGGAGCGACCCCGCGCTCGCGCACAACGACGGCCGCGTGCTGCGCGTGGAGGAGATCGACTCCGCCATCGAGGCATGGACGCTGCGGCGCAGCCGCGACGATGTGCTGGCCGCACTCGATGCGGCGGGCGTGCCGGTCGGTCGCATCTACACGGTGGCCGACATCGCGAGCGACCCGCAATACCTGGCGCGCGGGATGATCGTGGAAGCGCCGACTTCCGAAGGCTCCACGCTGAAGGTGCCGGGCGTGGTGCCCAAGCTCAGCGCTACGCCGGGCCGCATTGCGCACCCCGCGCCGCGGCTGGGCGAGCACGATGGCGATCTGCGCGGCGGCGGATGGCCCGTACGCCGCGCCGCAGGAGTGGCGGCATGAAGGCGGGCAACGGCACGCGGCTTTTCATCAACGAGGTCGCGACGCGTGACGGCTTCCAGATGGAGAGCCGCTTCATCCCCACGGAGGACAAGATCGCGCTGATCGATCGGCTCGGCGGCCTGGGCTACGCGAAGATCGAAGTCACGTCGTTCACTTCGGCGAAGGCGATTCCCGCGCTGCGCGACGGCGAGGAGGTGATGAATCGCATCGCCCGCCGGCCCGGCGTGGTCTACACCGCGCTGGTGCCCAATGTGCGCGGTGCGGAGCGCGCGCTGGAAAGCCGCATCGACGAGTTCAACATCGTCATGTCCGCGAGCGAAACGCACAACCTCGCCAATCTGCGCATGACACGGGAGCAGTCGTTCGCGCAACTGGCCGACGTCATCGGGCTGGCGAAGCAGGCTGGCGTGCCGGTGAACGTGTCGCTCTCATGCGTGTTCGGCTGCCCGATGGAGGGCGAGGTGCCGCTGGCTTCCGTGCAGGGCTGGATCGACCGCTTCGCCGCGCTGGAGGTGCAGGGCATCACGCTGTGCGACACCACGGGCATGGCCTATCCCACGCAGGTGGGCGAGATCTGCCAGGCGGTGGTGGCGAGCCATCCGGCGCTGCAATGGACGGCCCACTTCCACAACACGCGCGGCATGGGGCTGGTGAACACGGTGGCGGCGGTGGAGGCCGGCATCCGCCGGCTCGACATGTCGCTCGGCGGCATCGGGGGCTGTCCCTACGCGCCAGGCGCGACCGGCAACGTGGCGACCGAGGACGTGGTCCACATGCTGCAGTGCATGGGCTACGACACCGGCATGGATCTCGCGGGCCTTATCGGCACCGCAGTGGCGCTCGAGGCGCTGCTGCAGCACGATCTGCCCGCCCAGGTCTCGCGCGCCGGCCACCGCCTGACGCGGCATGCGCCGCCGCCGGATTTCAACGACATCGTGGCTCGCGCACGGGAGCGCGGGCACGCACCGAAGGAGCTGCAAACATGATCGACCACCTGGACCACCTCGTGCTGACCACCGCGAACGAGGAAGCCTGCATCCGCTTCTACGTCGACGTGATGGGCATGTCGCTCGAAAGTTTCGGCGCCGGGCGCAAGGCCTTCCGCTTCGGCAACCAGAAGATCAACCTGCATGTGAAGGGCCACGAGTTCGAGCCCAAGGCGCAGCTGCCCACGCCCGGCTCGCTGGACCTGTGCTTCATCGCCAGCGTGCCGCTCGACGAAGTCATTGCCCGTCTAGCCGAGCAGGGCGTGCCGATCCTCGAAGGGCCAGTAATGCGCACGGGCGCCACCTCGCGCATCCGATCGGTCTATGTGCGCGACCCCGATCTCAACCTGATCGAGATCTCGGAACTGTCGCCCTGAGGGCGAGGCGCCGAAGACAGCCAGCAAATACAAAACCACCGGAGACAAACCATGAAACCCATCCACCGCCTGATCGCGGTCGGCCTCGCGCTGTCCGCTTCGGCCGCGAGCGCCGCCGACGCCTGGCCCTCGAAACCGATCACGATGGTCGTGCCGACCGCGCCGGCGGGCTCGACCGACATCATGGCGCGCCTCGTCGGCGAGCCGCTGCAGCGCGCGCTGGGCCAGCCCGTCGTCGTCGACAACAAGCCCGGCGCGAGCGGCAACATCGGCACCGAGTTCGTGGCGCGCGCCGCGCCCGACGGCTACACGCTGCTGATGCAGTACTCGGGCTACCACGTGGGCAACCCGTCGCTCTACCCGAACATCAAGTGGAGCCCCACCAAGGACTTCGTGCCGGTGGCGATGGTGATGCGCGCGCCGCACGTGGTCGCGGTGAGCGGCAAGCTGCCGGTGAAGTCGATGAAGGAGCTCATCGAGTACGGGAAGAAGAAGGAGGGCGGGCTCTTCTACGCCTCCTCGGGCAACGGCTCGATCCAGCACATCGCGGGCGAGTTGCTGTCGCGGCAGGCGAAGCAGGCGATGACTCACGTGCCTTACAAGGGCTCGGGGCCGGCCATCAACGACCTGATCTCGGGCAACGTGGACATGTTCATCACCACGCCGCCCTCCGTCATCGGCCACTTCGCGGGCGGGCGCATCAAGCCGCTGGCGTACACCGGCAGCAAGCGGCATCCGTCGATGCCCGACGTGCCGACCTCGGCCGAGGCGGGGCTGCCGGGCTACGAGGTCGAGTCGTGGTTCGCGGTGTTCGCGCCTGCGAAGACGCCGCCGGAAGTCGTCAACAGGCTGAGCACGGAACTGCGCAAGATCGTCGAGAGCGAAGCCTTCCGCAAGAAGGTGGACGAGCAGGGCGCCTTCGCGACCTACATGGACTCGTCGACGCTCGCGAAATTCGTCGACCAGGAACTGGCGACGTGGTCGAAGGTGATCAAGTCGGCGGACATCAAGCCCGATTGATTCCGGGCGCGGCTGGCTACAGCCTGACGTTGATGATCGAAAGGATGATCGCGGAGAGCGTCATCGCGACCGGCAGCTGCCGCACCGCGAGCGCATGGGCGCGGGCGACCGAGGCCTGGGTCTGCAGCAGGAGGCTGCGTTCGGAATGGATGGGTGTGGACATTTCGGACTCCTGTGTGTTGCGGGCTTCGTGCCCCGGATGGCCTCCACGATAGGCCTCGCGGCGCGCCGCGGCACAGGCGTTTCGTCGACACGGCGTTTCCGTTTTCGCAACGATGGGGCGTCCGCCGGACGGAACTTCGGCCGGGGCTTTCGAATCGGCGAGCTCGCTGGTCAGCCCGCGATCAGCTTCTGAACCAGCTCCGCCGTGGTCCCGGCCGAGTACTTGCGCATCAGGCGCGCGCGGTGGAGTTCCACCGTGCGGTGGCTGATGCCCAGCGCCTTGCCGATCTCCTTCGAGGTCAGCCCGCGCATCACCTGCGCCGCCACTTCGCGCTCGCGCGGCGTGAGCTCGGCCTTGACGGCGCGTCGCGAGCCCAGGTCCTCGAAGGTCCAGATGCCGGCCTCGTGAGGGGCGTCGCGGTTCATGGCGTGGCCGGTGACGTGGCACCAGAAGGTCTCGTCGGCGATGGCGCCGTGCAGGTTGCCCAGCCGCTTCATCATGCGGTTGTCGGCGTAGTGCCCGCTGGCGTTGAGAAACGGCTCCATGCGCTTGCCGATGCGCTCGAACTCGGCCACGCTGGGGTAGAGGATGCTGAACGAATGCCCGACCAGCGCGGAGGGCGTTGCGCCAAAAATCTCGCAAACGCGCACGTTGCACGCGACGATGGTGCGGTTGCTCGACACCACCATGCCGACGGGGGCGTGTTCAAACGCCAGCCGGTAATCGATCTCGGGCATCGGGGGTCTCCATTACGAAATACTACGTATGCGAGTAGGTAGTATCGTTCAGGGGTTTCCCCACCCTTTCTCACCCACTTTCATTCATCCATCGAGGAGCTCGAGTGAACAAGATTTTTCCCACCGCTGACGCGGCACTCAAGGGGATCGTCGCCGACGGGCAGATGCTCGCGGTCGGCGGCTTCGGCCTCTGCGGCATTCCGGAAGCGCTGATCGACGCGCTCAAGGACTCCGGCGTGCAGAACCTCACCGTCATCTCCAACAACGCGGGCGTCGACGGCTTCGGCCTCGGCAAGCTGCTGGAGACGCGCCAGATCAAGAAAATGATCGCGTCCTACGTCGGCGAGAACAAGGAGTTCGAGCGCCAGTACCTCGCGGGCGAGCTGGCCCTGGAGTTCACGCCCCAGGGCACGCTGGCCGAGAAGCTGCGCGCCGGCGGCGCGGGCATCCCGGCCTTCTTCACCAAGACCGGCGTGGGCACCCAGGTTGCCGAAGGCAAGGAGCTGCGCGAATTCGACGGCGAAACCTACGTGATGGAACGCTCGCTGGTGCCCGACGTGGCGCTGGTGAAGGCCGACGTGGCCGACAAGTCGGGCAACCTGCGCTTCCGCCTGACGGCGCGCAACTTCAACCCGGCTGCCGCCATGGCCGGCAAGATCTGCATCGTCGAGGTCGAGAAGATCGTTGAAGTGGGCGAGTTGGCCCCCGACGACATCCACCTGCCGGGCATCTACGTGCACCGCATCGTGCTCAACGCCAACCCCGAGAAGCGCATCGAGAAGCGCACCGTGAGCGCATCGGTCGATGCCGCCGCCGCCAAGGTCGAGGCGCAGACCGCCATCGCCGCCGCGGCAGCAGCCGGCAGCGAAGTGCCTGCCAAGGTCGTCAACAAGAAAGAAGGAGCCTGAGATGCCCTGGACCCAAGACCAGATGGCGGCCCGCGCCGCCCAGGAACTCGAGGACGGCTTCTACGTCAACCTCGGCATCGGCATCCCGACGCTGGTGGCCAACCACACCGGCGACAAGGAAGTGTGGTTGCAGAGCGAGAACGGCATGCTCGGCATCGGCCCGTTCCCTACTGAAGACCAGGTCGACGCCGACCTCATCAACGCCGGCAAGCAGACCGTGACCACGCTGCCGGGCTCGGCCATCTTCGGCAGCCATGACAGCTTCGCGATGATCCGCGGCGGCAAGATTAACCTGTCGATCCTTGGCGCCATGCAGGTCAGCACCAAGGGCGACCTCGCCAACTGGATGATCCCCGGCAAGATGGTCAAGGGCATGGGCGGCGCCATGGACCTCGTGGCCGGCGTGAAGCGTGTGATCGTGCTGATGGAGCACGTCGCCAAGAAGAAGGACGGCACCGAGGACCTGAAGATCCTCGAGAAGTGCACCCTGCCGCTGACCGGCGTGGGCGTGGTCGACCGAATCATCACCGACCTAGCTGTGATGGACGTGACGCCCGAGGGCCTGAAGGTGGTCGAGCTGGCGCCGGGCGTCACCTTCGACGCACTGCAGGCCAAGACGGGCACCAAGCTGATCCAGTAAGGGCGGCATCGACACTGCAGTACGCAAGGGCCGCTTTCGCGGCCCTTTGTCATGAGGGGTGAGACACTGGGCGCATGGCTTACCTCGACCTCGAAAATCTGCGCACCATTTTTCTCGACGACGAGGCGCTGCGCGTGCGGCGCCTGCAGTGGCAGTCCTGCGGTTCGCTCCAGATCACGAGCGGCCGCATCGTGGCTTGCGATCCGCTGGTGCAGCCCGAACGCCCGCCGTTCGTGCGCAGCGTCTCCGGCCGAGGCGCCTTCTCCGCGGAGGTGCTTCAGCATGAAGGCCGGCATGCGCTGGCAGTGCTCTGGCTGCGCGATCGCGGCGTACTGCAGCCTACAGACCTGCATTGGGAACCTGCGCTGCTCGATGGCCAGTCGCAGGACGAGCTGGGCGACGACGAGTTCTACGGCTACCCGGTCGACGCAGGCGTCGGCTGCTTCATGGACGCGGACTGCGCGGCCGCCATCGCCGAGCGCGAGGCGCGCGAAACCTCGGCCAATCCCGACTACGGCAGCTACTACGACGACGTGCTCGACGAGGAACTGGGCTCCAAGGACATGGCGGACCACTATCCGCTGGGCGAGGGCAGCGCCAACAACGTGCTGATCTTCAGTTCGGGCTGGGGCGACGGCAGCTATCCGAGCTTCTGGGCGCTCGATGCCGCCGGCGAGCCCGTGGCGCTGGTGACCGACTTCATGACGATGCAGGGCGGCGATGCGCGCAGCGAGGACGACAAGCGCGACGATGCCTATCTGGCGAGCCTCTCGCCCGAAAGGCTCGCCGCGCTCGAAGCCCTCGGCGCGGCGGCGATCAAGGGCGACGTGGACGTTGTCCGGTCCGTGCTGGATGGAGGCCTTGCAGGAGCCAACGACATCATTCCGTCGCTGGGCGAGACAGCATTGACGAGCGCGATCCGCATGAACCAGCTCGAAGCCCTGCGCACGTTGCTGGGCACGGCGCCATGCCCCGCCATGCCCAAGCAATTGCACATCGAAGGCAAGGCGGAAAGCTACCTGGCCTTTGCGCGATGGCTCAAAAAGCCGCGCGTGCCGGGGTTGATCGAACTGCTCGAAAGCACCGAGCCCGCCGCAGCCGCCGAGCCTGCCGAGAAGAAGAGCCTTTGGAAGCGCCTCTTGTCGTGAGTGCTAGGCGCGAAGCGCCGCCCGCACCTTGTCCCCCAACCCACGCAGCCGCTCCACCGGCTCGTTGGAAAACACGAAGCGCAGGTATTGCGTCCCATGCGTCTCGCCCCAGCCCTTCATCGCGGTGGCGCAGACGCGCTGCGCCAGCAGGCGCTCCGACAGTGTCTGCCCGTCGATGCCGAAGTCGCTCGTGCGCAGCAGCAGCGACCAGCCGCCGCCGGGCACGCCCACCGGCAGGTCCTTGAGTTCGTCCAGCACCGTGTCGCGCCGCCGCTCCAGCTCCGCCACGTAGGGCGCGAGCGTGCGGGGCGATTGCTCCAGCGCGGTGGCCACCGCGTCCTGCGCGATGCCGACCGGCACCACCACGTTGGCGAGCGACACGGCAACGAGGTCGGGCATGTAGCTCTCGGGTGCCACGGTCCAGCCCACGCGCCAGCCGATCATGCGCAGTTCCTTGGCCGATGAGCCCACCGTGATGGTGCGCTCGGCCATGCCGGGCAGGCCGGCGGGATGGATGACTTTGCGGCCGTCGTACAGCAGGCGCTCCATCGCGGTGTCGAGGATCAGCGTGATGTCGTGCTGCACGCACAGCGCGGCGATGGTGCGCCAGTCCTCCTCGTCGAAGCAGCCGCCCGAGGGCATCGAGGGCGACATCAGCAGCATGGTGCGCACGCGCGGGCCGACTGCCTGCTGCAGCGCCTCGCGGTCGAGCTTCCATTCGCCGCCGGGCGTGAAGCTGAAGGGCACGTACTTCGGCGTGCCGCCAGCGAGGCGGATCCGGTTGAGCAGGCCTGCGTAGGTCGGGTCGGTCACCAGCACCTCGTCGCCGACCTCGACGGTCGCGAGCAGCGCATTGAGGATGCCCGAGAGCCCGCCCGCCGAGATCACGCAGTTGCGCGCGCCGCTGTACGTCACGCCCGAGAGCGCCGACACATGGCGCGCCGCCACGTCGCGCAGCCGCGACTGGCCGACGAAGGGCAGGTAGCTGTTGTCCGGGTCGAACGATGCGGCCTGCACGGTGCGCGCGACGGCCTCGGGGTCGGGCGGGATGTCGATGTCGAGGTTCTCCAGCCGAAGGAAGGGCGGGCCGCTGGCGTCGTCGGCGATGGCGCCCATGCGGTCGACGCCGATGCCGGCGATGTGTTCGAGTCGGGCGGGGCGGTGGCGTGGCATGGACGTGTCTCCTGTCTCCGTGTCAGGGGAATCGGTTGCTCGTTACGGGGTCGGCTTGCGCTGGCGGGCCGGCCTTTGCGGCGGGCCGCTGCTCGCCTCATTCTCTTCGCCGGGCGGCTGCAGCAGCAACACCGATTGGCGCTCCTGCACCGTCTCGCGCAGGAAGTTCCACACCGCCTGCATGCGCGCGAGGTGCTTGGTCTCCGCCGGCATCGACATCCAGAAGGTGCGCGTGAAGTTCCCCTGCCCGGGCAGCACGGGGCGCAGCGCGCTGTCGTGCTCGGCGAGGAAGGCCGGCAGCACCGCGATGCCCGCGCCCGCCGCCACCGCGCTGTGCTGCGCGAGCACGCTGGTGCTGCGCAGCGCGAAGGCGTCGGGGCGATGCAGCTCGTCGAGGTACTGCAGCTCCTTGCTGAAGAGCAGGTCGTCCACGTAGCTGATGAAGGTGTGGCCGCGCAGGTCCTCCCGGGTGCGGATCGGTTTGTGCGCCGACAGGTATTGCTTCGACGCATACAGGCGCAGCGTGTAGTCGGTGAGCTTGGCCACCACCACCGGCCCGCGCGCCGGGCGTTCGAGCGAGATCACGATGTCGGCCTCGCGCCGCGACAGGTGCACCAGGCGCGGCATCGCGAGCAGGTCGATGGTGAGCTTCGGGTGCCGTACCGCGAACGACGCGAGCTGCGGCGCCAGCACCACCGTGCCGAAGCCTTCGGTCGCGCCGATGCGCACCAGGCCCGAGAGGCCTTCCTGCGAGGCCGGCGCGGTGCTTTCCACCGCCAGGAAGGCGCTCTCCATCGCCTCGACCTGCGGCTGCAGCCGCCGGCCCGCCTCGGTGAGCCGGTGGCCACCGGATTCGCGCGAGAAGAGCGGGGCGCCGACCTCCTTTTCGAGCGCCTGGATCCGCCGCGCCACCGTGGTGTGGTCGACCTCCAGCCGCCGCGCCGCGCTCATCAGCGTGCCCGAGCGGGCCAGCTCCAGGAAGTACCGCAGGTTGTCCCAGTCCATGTGCTTTCGTGCGTCAGGTCGTATCGAGGGGAGGGCTCTGCATTTTTGCAAAGTCGTCGCGCAATTTTGTCTATTGTCATGGCAAATCTGCAAAGCTACGATGCGTGACCGACCCGGCCTTCCGGGCACCGATTTCACAGGATTCACAGGAGACAAACCCCATGGACGCCACCACCACGCCCTCGACCCAGGTCGCCACCGTCAAGCTGCTGATCGGCGGCAAGCTGGTCGAATCGAAGACCACCGAATGGCGCGACGTCGTCAACCCGGCCACGCAGGAAGTGCTGGCGCGCGTGCCCTTCGCCACGCAGGCCGAGCTCGACGCGGCAGTCGCTTCCGCCAAGGAAGCCTTCAAGACCTGGCGCAAGACGCCCATCGGCGCCCGCGCGCGCATCTTCCTGAAGCTGCAGCAGCTCATCCGCGAGAACATGGGCGAGCTCGCCGCGATCCTCACGGCCGAGCAGGGCAAGACGCTGCCCGATGCGGAAGGCGACGTGTTCCGCGGCCTCGAAGTGGTCGAGCACGCCTCGAACATCGGCAACCTGCAGCTGGGCGAGCTGGCCAACAACGTGGCCAACGGCGTCGACACCTACACGCTGCTGCAGCCGCTGGGCGTGTGCGCCGGCATCACGCCGTTCAACTTCCCGGCCATGATCCCGCTGTGGATGTTCCCGATGGCCATCGTCACCGGCAACACCTTCGTGCTCAAGCCCTCCGAGCAGGACCCGATGGTCACCATGCGCCTGTGCGAGCTGGCGCTCGAAGCCGGCGTACCGCCCGGCGTGCTGAACGTGGTGCATGGCGGCGAAGCGGTCGTCAACGGCATCTGCGACCACAAGGACATCAAGGCGATCAGCTTCGTCGGCTCCACCAAGGTCGGCACGCACGTCTACAACCGCGCCACGCTGGCCGGCAAGCGCGTGCAATGCATGATGGGCGCGAAGAACCACGCCATCGTGATGCCCGACGCGAACAAGGAGCAGACGCTCAACGCACTGGCCGGCGCGAGCTTCGGCGCCGCGGGCCAGCGCTGCATGGCGGTGTCGGTGGCGGTGCTGGTGGGCGAGGCGCGCAACTGGGTGCCAGAGCTCATCGAGAAGGCGAAGACGCTGAAGGTCGGCGCCGGCGTCGACAAGGGCGTGGACGTGGGCCCGCTGGTTTCGTGTGCCGCCTACGACCGCGTGAACAGCCTCATCGAACGCGGCGAGGCCGACGGCGCCAAGCTGGTGCTCGACGGCCGCAAGCCCACGGTGCCGGGCTACGAGAAGGGCAACTTCGTCGGCCCGACGATCTTCACCGGCGTGAAGCCCGGCATGACGATCTACGACCAGGAAATCTTCGGCCCCGTGCTGTGCGTTGCCGATGCCGAGAACATCGACGAGGCCATCGAGCTGATCAACAGCAACCCCAACGGCAACGGCACGGCGATCTTCACGCAGTCGGGCGCCGCGGCGCGCCGCTTCCAGGAAGACATCGACGTGGGCCAGGTGGGCATCAACGTGCCGATCCCGGTGCCCGTGCCGATGTTCTCGTTCACCGGCTCGCGCGCTTCGAAGCTCGGCGACCTGGGCCCGTACGGCAAGCAGGTCGTGCTGTTCTATACGCAGACCAAGACGGTGACGGCACGCTGGTTCGACGACAGCACGGTCTCGCACGGCGTGAACACGACCATCAGCCTCAAGTAAGAAGTCCGGCGGATGGACTTCGAACTTTCCGAGGAGCAGCGCGCCTTCGCCGAGACGGCACGCGATTTCGCTCAGGCTGAATTCGCGCCGCACGCGGCGCAGTGGGACGCGGAAGCCATCTTCCCAAGGGAGGCGATCGCCAAGGCCGGCGAGCTGGGCTTCTGCGGCCTCTATGCGCCCGAGCGCATCGGCGGCCTCGGCCTGCCGCGGCTCGACTCTGCGCTGGTATTCGAGGAGATGGCGGCGGTCGACCCTTCGACCACCGCCTTCATCACCATCCACAACATGGCGACGTGGATGCTCGGCACCTGGGCGACCGACGAGGTGGCGAAGCAATGGGGCGAAGACCTGACGAGCGGGCGCAAGCTCGCCTCGTACTGCCTCACCGAGCCGGGCGCCGGATCGGACGCGGGCTCGCTCAAGACGCGCGCCGAACTGCAGGGCGCCGAGTACCTCATCAACGGCGGCAAAGCCTTTATCTCGGGCGCGGGCTCGACCGACGTGCTGGTGCTGATGGCGCGCACGGGCGGCGCGGGTGCGAGCGGCATCTCGGCCTTCGCGGTGCCGGCCGACGCGCCGGGCATCAGCTACGGCAAGAAGGAGCACAAGATGGGCTGGAACAGCCAGCCCACGCGCACCATCAACTTCGACAACGTGCGCATTCCCGCGCAGAACCTGCTGGGCAAGGAGGGCGAGGGCTTCCGCATCGCCATGAAGGGGCTGGACGGCGGGCGCATCAACATCGCGACCTGCTCAGTGGGCGCGGCGCAGGGCGCGCTCGACGCCGCGCGCCGCTACCTGCACGAGCGCCAGCAGTTCGGCAAGCCGCTCGCGAGCTTCCAGGCGCTGCAGTTCAAGCTGGCCGACATGGCGACCGAACTTGTCGCGGCCCGGCAGATGGTGCGGCTCGCGGCCTCCAGGCTCGATGCCGGCCATGCCGACGCCAGCACCTATTGCGCAATGGCCAAGCGCTTCGCGACCGATGCGGGCTTCAACGTCTGCAACGACGCGCTGCAGCTGCACGGCGGCTACGGCTACCTCGGCGAATTCCCGCTGGAGCGCCTCGTGCGCGATACGCGCGTGCACCAGATCCTCGAAGGCACGAACGAGATCATGCGCGTGATCGTTGCGCGAAAATTGCTGGAAGGGGACAGCGATATCCGCTGAAGCCCTGCATCCAGAACCTCTCAAGACAATGACCGACTCCGTAGTTCTTTTCGACGAAATCAAGACCGCCGGCGGCCAGCGCTTCGCGGTGGCCACGCTCAACGCGCCGGCTTCGCTCAATGCGCTGTCCGTGGACATGGTGCGGCTGCTCACGCCCAAGCTGCGCGAGTGGGCGAGCGACGCCGGCATCGTTGGCGTGCTGCTGCAGGCCGCGGGCGAGAAGGCCTTCTGCGCCGGCGGCGACCTGCGCCAGCTCTACCAGACGCTGCTCGACTGCGGCCCCGAACGCAACACCTACGCCGAGGACTTCTTCCGCGAGGAGTACGAGCTCGATTACCTGATCCACACCTTCCCCAAGCCCTTCCTGTGCTGGGGCCACGGCATCGTGATGGGCGGCGGCGTGGGCCTGCTGGCAGGTGCTTCGCATCGCGTGATGACGCCGCAAAGCCGCATCGCCATGCCCGAGATCAATATCGGCCTCTACCCCGACGTGGGCGGCAGCTGGTTCCTGCGCCGCACGCCGGGCCGCACCGGGCTGTTCCTGGCGCTCACCGCCGCGAACATCAACGCGGCCGACACCATCTTCTGCGGGCTCGCCGACGTGCTGGTGCCGCAGGAGCGCAAGGGTGAAGTGCTCGAAGCCATCGCCGCCACCCGATGGGCCGGCGAGAACAAGGCCGACCGCGCCACGCTGTCGCGCATCCTCGCCAAGGCGGGCGAGGGCGCCGAGATGCCGGCATCGAAGGTGCGCGAGCACTACGACACCATCAACGCGCTGATGGCGGGCGACGACCTGCTCGACATCTCGAAGCGCCTGCGCGAGCTGCAAAGCGACGACGCATGGCTGCAGACCGCGGCCAAGACCTTCGCCAAGGGCGCGCCGAGCTCGGCCGCGCTGAGCTTCGAGCTGTGGCAGCGCGTTCTGCGCATGTCGCTGGCCGAAGTATTCCGCCTCGAATACTGGGCCTCGCTCGGTTTCTGCGCGCACAAGGACTTCGCCGAAGGCATCCGTGCGGTGCTGGTCGACAAGGACCGCAATCCGCGCTGGAACCCGGCCACGCTCGAAGAGATCACGCCCGCCTTCATCGAAGACCACTTGCGTCCGCGCGGCGAGATGCCGGCGGAGCTGGCGTCGCTGGCCTGAGCTTCACATTTCCTGCACAGAACAACGGAGACAAGACAAATGAAGATCGCATTCATCGGCCTCGGCAACATGGGCGGCCCGATGGCCATGAACCTGCTCAAGGCCGGCCACACGCTCGCCGCCTTCGACCTCTCGAAGGAAGCCTGCGCCAAGTTCGGCGCCGATGGCCTGCCCATCGCCAGGTCGGCAGTCGAGGCGGTAGCCGATGCCGAGGTCGTCATCAGCATGCTTCCGGCCAGTGCGCACGTCGAAGGCCTGTTCCTGGGCGGCGCGGGCAAGCCCGGGCTGCTGGAGAGCATTCGCGCAGGCTCGCTGGTGATCGACAGCAGCACCATCGCGGCCGCGACCTCGCGCAAGGTGGCGGAGGCGGCCGCCGCCAAGGGCATCGCGATGATCGATGCGCCGGTGTCCGGCGGCACGGGCGGCGCCATCGCGGGCACGCTGACCTTCATGGTCGGCGGCGAGACGCAGGACCTGGAGCGCGCACGCCCGGTGCTCGAGAAGATGGGCGCCAACATCTTCCATGCCGGCGCGGCCGGCGCGGGGCAGACCGCGAAGATCTGCAACAACATGCTGCTGGGCATCCTGATGATCGGCACCTCCGAGGCGCTGGCGCTGGGCGTGGCCAACGGGCTCGATCCGAAGGTGCTCTCGGAGATCATGCGCCGCAGCTCGGGCGGCAACTGGGCCCTCGAGAAGTACAACCCGATGCCCGGCGTGATGGAGACCGCGCCTGCCTCGAAGAACTACGCCGGCGGCTTCGGCACCGACCTGATGCTCAAGGACCTGGGGCTGGCCCAGGAGAACGCCACCGCCGTGCGCGCCGCCACGCCGTTGGGCGGGCTGGCACGCAGCCTGTATGCGGCCCACAGCCTCGCCGGCCATGGCGCGCTCGATTTCTCGAGCGTGCTGAAGCTGGTGCAGAAGGCTTCCTGAAGCCTGCTGCGTCGATCGACCCGGCTCAGCTGTAGCGCGATTGCAGCAGCCACAGCAGGCCGAGCACGACCACCAGCAGCACGCCGAATAGAACCCAGGCGCGGGTGAATGCCTGCGTCTCGGTGAGTTCGGCTTGCGAGGCCGCCGCGGCGGGCGCGCTGGCGGTTACGTCGGGTTGCGGTTGTGTCATTTCCCCACTGTACAGCGCAGTCTGCCGGCCGGGGCCGGCTTTGCATTGGCGTCCATCCGCGACATCCACCACATGATGGCGTTCGCCACCAGGTTGGCTCCCACGCGGAAGAGGATTGGCGGAAGGTAGCTGCTACCGGTCGGGCGATGCGGCGCGATCAGACGGCGGCAAGAAAGGCGTCCGCGTCGCCACCTTCGCATTTCCAGTCGGCGAAGACGCCGACCAGGCTGCAGCTGGTGCAGCGGCAGCCGAGGTAATACCACCGCACGTCGTTGCTGTCGGTGTAAAGCGCCACGCCCGACAGCAGTTCGAAGGACTCTTCGCCGCAGACGCATTCGTGGCCCTCGAATTCGGCCTCGTCCGCGTACTCGGCGCTGTCGCCCATCAGGTGCACGCTGCCGCAGGCGATGCAGGTGCGCCGTGCCGCGCCTTCTTCCTCGTCGCTTTCGAGCCTGAACGCGCGGTGGCCGCAGCCGCATGCCGATGCGGCGAAGCGCGTTGCCGCATAGACGTTGGCCTTGCTGTAGCGCTGCATCTCGGCCTGCGTGTCTTCGGGGCCGTCGCCGTACCAGTAGCGGCCTTTCTTCTTCAGAGCCATCGGGTCTTCCTCTTTCCTCTGGTTGGTGTTCGGGGGATTCTGCCGCGCGCCAGCTACAGCAGCTCGATCCCCGGCAGGCTCTTGAAGCAGCTCTCCCGCGTGATGCGCACGAAGTCGGCCAGCCAGGGCTGTGCCGAGGTGCCCTGCGTGCACGCCATGTAGAGCCGCCCCGTCAGCCCCTTGCTGCCGACGCGGCGCGCCGTGACATAGCCTCGGTCGAGGTAGTTCTGCACCGCCCACAGCGGCAGCGTCGCCACCCCGCGTCCGCTGGCCACCAGCTGCAGCATCGCGACAGTGAGCTCGGTGGTGCGCCGGTGCGCGGGTTCCACGCCGGCGGGGGCCAGCACCTGGCGAACGATGTCGAGCATCTCGTCGGGCACCGGGTAGGTGATGAGCGTCTGGTCGGCGAAGTGCCGCGCCGTGAGGTACGGCCTGGCTATCAGCGGATGGTCGTTGGCGAGCAGCGCCATGATCTCGAAGCGGAAGAGGGCGTGGTAGTCCACGGTCTCGCCAGGGTCCTGCTCGGACACGATGGCCACCTCGGCGCGGTTCTGCATCACCAGCGCGATCGGGTCGGGGTGGAAGCCCGAGACGATGTCGAGCTCGATCTCGGGCCAGCGCTGGCGGAAGGCGTCCATGGCCGGCATGAGCCAGTCGAAGCAGGTGTGGCACTCGACCACGATGCGGAGCTGGCCGCTGCGTCCCAGCGCGAGGCGAGCCACGTCGCGCTCGGCTTCCTCGATAAGCGGCAGCGCGGTGTCGGCCAGCTGCAGCAGCCGCAGGCCGGTGGTGCTGAACTGCGGCGGCACCGACTTGCGCTCGAAGAGCTGCGCGCCGTAGCGGTCTTCGAGCAGCTTGACCTGGTGCGACAGGGCCGACTGGGTGAGGTTGAGCAGTTGCGCCGCGCGCACGAGGCTGCCGGTGTCGCGCAGCGCGACGAGCGTGCGCAGGTGGCGGATTTCGAGGATCGACTGTTGCATGGGCTGCATGAAAAATATTCAATCGAAAAAGCAAAAGGTTTCGTTTGAATCATATTCCTCAAACGCCGACCATCGCTGGTTTCCAAGATTTCCAAGATCAGCGACCGGACTACCTGCACATGACCACCCGTACCCACACCCTCGGCTTCCCGCGCATGGGCGCACACCGGGAACTCAAGTTCGCCCTCGAGAAGCACTGGCGCGGCGAGATCGACCGTGCCGCACTCGAAGCCGTCGGCGAGCAGCTGCGCGCCCGCCACTGGCAGGCCCAGCGCGATGCGGGCCTCGACTTCGTGACGGTGGGCGATTTCGCCTGCTACGACCACGTGGCCAACCACATCCAGCTGCTCGGCTGCGAGCCGGAGCGCTTCGGCTTCCATGGCGACGAGCCCGAACTCTCGCGCTACTTCAAGATGGCGCGCGGCGTGGAGAGCGAAGCCGGCCACGTCCACGACGAGAGCTGCAGCCACGGCACCGAAGGCACTTTCGCGCTGGAGATGACGAAGTGGTTCGACACCAACTACCACTACCTCGTGCCCGAGTTCAAGGCGGCCACACAGTTCAGGCTCGGCTCGACGCGCCTTTTCGACGAAGTGGCGCAGGCGCAGCAGGCCGGCCACGCGGTCAAGGCCGTGCTGCTGGGGCCGCTGAGCTTCCTGTACCTGGGCAAGGAAAAGGAAGCCGGCTTCGACCGCTTCTCGCTGCTCGATTCGCTCCTGCCCGTGTACGAACAGGTGCTCACGCGGCTGAAGCAGCAGGGGGTGGAGTGGGTGCAGATCGACGAGCCCATCCTCGGCCTCGACCTGCCCGATGCATGGCGCAACGCCTTCGAGCGCGCCTACTGGCAGCTCGCCCGCAGCGCACCGAAGCTGCTGCTGGCCACGTATTTCTCGCCGCTGTCGGACAACCTGCGCCTGGCCTGCCAGCTGCCGGTGGCCGGCCTGCACGTCGACGCGGTGCGTTCGCCGCAGGAGCTCACCGGCGTGGCCGACTGGCTGCCGGCGCACAAGGTGCTGTCGGTCGGCGTGGTGGACGGGCGCAACATCTGGCGCACCGACGTCGACGCGGCGCTTGCCAAGCTCAGGCAGGTGGCCGGGAAGCACCAGGGCGAGCTGTGGATCGCGCCGTCGTGCTCGCTGCTGCACGTGCCCTTCAGCCTCGCGGCGGAGACGAAGCTCGATGCCGAGCTGAAGTCGTGGCTCGCCTTCGCCGTCGAGAAGCTCGACGAGTTGCGCGTGCTGCGCGCGGCGCTCGATGGCGACGAAGCGTCCGTCGCGGCGGAGCTCGCGGCAGCCCGCGCCGCGGTGGAAGCGCGCCGCAGCAGCCCGCGCGTGCACCGTGCCGACGTGGCCCTGCGCCTCGCGCGCAGCGTGGCCGGCGACGACACCCGCGTCTCGTCCTTCGGAATGCGCCAACTGGTGCAGCGCACGCGCTTTGCGCTGCCCGCGCTGCCGACCACCACCATCGGATCGTTCCCGCAGACCGCCGACATCCGTGCCGCGCGCGCCGCCTTCAAGCGCGGCGAGCTCGATGCGGCCGGCTACCGCGAGAAGATGCGCGCCGAGATCGCGCTCGCCGTGCGCAAGCAGGAAGAACTTGGCATCGACGTGCTGGTGCATGGCGAGGCCGAGCGCAACGACATGGTCGAGTACTTCGGCGAGCAGCTCGACGGCTTCGCCTTCACCGCCAACGGCTGGGTGCAGTCGTACGGCTCGCGCTGCGTGAAGCCGCCGGTGATCTTCGGCGACGTGGCGCGCCCCGCGCCGATGACGGTCGAATGGACCGCCTACGCGCAAAGCCTCACGAAGCTGCCGATGAAGGGCATGCTGACCGGCCCCGTCACCATCCTGCAGTGGTCCTTCGTGCGCGACGACCAGCCGCGCGCCACCACCTGCGAACAGATCGCATGGGCGATTCGCGACGAGGTGGTCGATCTGGAGAGCGCGGGCATCGGCATCATCCAGATCGACGAGCCGGCCATCCGCGAAGGCCTGCCGCTGCGCCGCGCCGGCTGGCCCGCGTATCTGAAGTCGGCCACACGCGCCTTCCGCATCAGCGCTTCGGGCGTGCGCGACGAGACGCAGATCCACACGCACATGTGCTATTCGGAATTCAACGACATCCTGCCGGAGATCGCGGCGATGGACGCCGACGTGATCACCATCGAGACCAGCCGCTCCGACATGGAACTGCTGCGCGGCTTCGGCGGCGATAGCAACGCGGGCGGCTTCCGATATCCGAACGAGATCGGCCCGGGCGTGTACGACATCCATTCGCCGCGCGTGCCCTCGGTCGAGGAGATCGTGCGCCTCATGCGCAAGGCCGCCGACGTGGTGCCGCCTGCCAACCTGTGGATCAACCCCGACTGCGGCCTCAAGACCCGCGGCTGGCCCGAGACCGAGGCGGCGCTGTCGAACATGGTGGCGGCGGCGAAGCTGCTGCGCGAGGAACTGGCGCAGGCCTGAGACGTACGGAAGAGACAGGGGCATCCGGGCAGAAGGGGAAGGCCGGCGTGCCAATAATGGCGCCATGCTTTCCCCGAACCGTCTCCTTCTCTTCCGTTTCTCCCTGTTGCTTCTCTTGCTCCCGGCACCCTTGATGGTCTGGGCGCAAAGCCGTGCGGAGGCGCTGCTGCAGTTCGAAGGCGTGCAGCAGCGCTACCAGGCCTCCTACGGGCCTGGTGCCGTCTCGCGAGGTGCCAGGGAACTGCTCGACCCCGACGACCAGGCCATCGCCGACAAGGCGCTCAAGGCCCTGGACACGGCGGCGGCCCGCGCATTCAACACGAACGCGTCTGTGGCCGCCATCCAGCAGGAAGTTGCATCGGCCGGTAACGGCGGCGCGGCACCCGGCCCGCAGCTGCTCGCCGCCGTGGCACGCTTCGCGAAGCTGCGCACCGACTACGCAGCGATGAGCGATGCCGGCAAGGCAGAGTTCTTCAACCGCGAACGCGCGAAGCCCGTCGACCCTGCACGCGCCGAACTGCTGGAGCGCATGGCGGTGGCCGACGTGCGCGAGATCGACTTCTCCAGCCAGCTGCTGATGAGCGCCGTAGTCAAGCAGCTGGCGCGCGGCAACGGCGGCCAGCTCAGTTCGCTGCCGGACCGCACGCTCGATATGGCCCTCGACACGCTCTGGTCGCGCGGCGTGACCTCCACCCGCCCGCGCAACCTGATGCTCGTGGCGCGCGAATTCGAGAGGCAGGTGACGCAGGCGCAGCTCGCCGCGCTGCCCGACGCCGACGTGGCCGCCTTGCTGGCCTGGCGCAACGATCCGCAGGCGGCAGCCGAGCGCGAAGCCCTGGTGGGCACGTACCGCGCCGAGGTCAAGGGCAGCGGCGGCGTGGCGCTGCGCACGCTGATACGCGCCTGGCCGCGTTCCTGATATCGACGCCGCTGCTGGGGCAAATCCCGAGGCCAAAGCCTCCCCAGGAGCGTGCAATGGGCGCTGTACCTGACAACGACTCACAACACGCAGGAGACTTCCCATGATTTCCAACCGCATCGCATCGCTCGCCGTCGGGCTGGCCGTGTCCGTCCTCGCCCAGGGTGCGGCCGCTCAGGCCTGGCCCACCAAGCCGATCAGGCTGGTCGTTCCCTTTTCCGCAGGCGGCGCCAACGACCTGATGGCGCGCGCGGCGGCCGAAGGCGCGTCGAAGCAGCTGGGGCAGCCGGTGATCGTCGACAACAAGCCCGGCGCGGGCGCGGTCCTCGGCGCCGACGTGGTCGCCAAGAGCGCGCCCGACGGCTACACCTTTCTTGTGAGCGCGGCCGGCGTGGTGTCGAACAGCATGATCAAGAAGAGCATGCCGTACAAGGACGAGGCGCTCGTGCCGGTGGCCATGATCGGTCTGGCGCCCTCGGTGATCGTGGTGCCGGCCAATGCGCCCTACAAGGACCTGAAGGAGTTCGTCGCCGCCTCCAAGAAGTCTGCCAACGGCTTCCACTGGGCCACCGCCGGCACCGGCAGCACGCCGCACTTCGTCGAGGGCATCCTGCAGACGAAGTACGGCAGCAAGCTCGACGTGGTGCCCTACAAGAGCGGCTCGGAGTCGATCACCGCGGTGCTCGGCAACCAGGTCGAGGCGACCTCGGAGGCCAGCATCGTGGTGCTGCCCTACGCGAAGAGCGGCAAGCTCAAGGCGCTGGCGGGCACGTGGACGCAGCGCATCTCGGCCTACCCCGAGCTGCCGACGGCAGCGGAGGAGGGCTTCCCCGAAATCCGCATCGCCCACTGGGCCGGCGTGCACGCGCCGCGCGGCACGCCCGACGCGATCATGGACAAGATGGCCGCGGCCATCGACGCCGCAATGAAGTCGCCCGAGACCGCGAAGCGCCTGAAGGACATGGGCATCGAGCCCGTCGGCGGCACGCGCGCGAGCTTTGCCAAGTTCGTCGACGAGGAGCGCGCGCGGCTCGGCAGCGTGGTCAAGGCCACGGGCATGAAGGAAGACTGAGCCGATGCCCCGGAATCGGGTGCGTCGGCTGGCACGCAACGTGCATTGCACCTAACACCTTTTGCCGAAGCGCAAAGGCTGGCCGGCAAGTTCTGCTTGACGGTCTAGAGGAAAAGTATGCAAACTGCGCGCGTTTTCTACGAATGAAAGGGCACTTGGATTAGCGTTGTCTAAAAGTTCCCGGTCATTGTTTCAATTTCGTGAACACTGCGATTCATTCTCCATAGGGTTTGCCCTAGGTTTCGTGGTGCACACTTGCGGCACCAAAAGCCCAATGAAGAAGGAATTGAAATGAAGACCTCGAACATCCTCGCCGCCGCCGCTCTGTCCCTGCTCGCCGCCGCTGGCGCCCACGCAGAAACCTACGAAGGCGTTCAGCCCCTGACTTCCGGCTACAGCCGCGCCGACGTGGCGCCCCAGGCCGCCGCAGCCGCCCGTGCCGGCAACGCCTACGGCGACAACGAAGGCGCCGCTTCGACCGCCACCCCCGCTCTGGCCGCATCGGTCGACCGCGCCACCGTCCGCAGCCAGGCCGTCGCCGCTGCACACGCTCCGGGCCAGAACCTGCGTCCCGAAACCTTCGCCGGCAGCGTGATCCCCGCGCAAGCCAAGGGCCTGACCTTCACGCGTCAAGCCGGCCTGTAATTCGACGCGGCGCAAGCCGCTTCATCGAATCACAAGTCACACATCGGGAAAGACCGGACCTGCGAAAGCAGCGTCCGGTTTTTTCATTGGGGCTTCGGTTTGCGTTTCACCCCGTGCCGGTGGCAATCGTGCGCGTGGTCGTCCACGATGCCGGTGGCCTGCATCCAGGCGTAGACGATCACCGGCCCCACGAACTTGAAGCCGCGCTTCTTCAGTGCCGCTGAGATGTCTTCCGACAGCGGCGTCTTCACCGGCACGCTTCCGGTGCGGTTCACGATGGGCTTGCCGCCCGCCATGCCCCAGATGAACTCGGAGAAGTCTTCGCCCTTGGCCTGCATCGCGAGGTAGGCGCGGGCGTTGCCGATGGTGGCTTCGATCTTCGAGCGCGAGCGCACGATGCCCGCATCCTGCAGCAGCCGCTCGACGTCGGCCTCGGTGAACCTGGCGATCTTCTCGGGCACGAAGCCCTTGAAGGCCTTGCGGAAGGCATCGCGTTTTCGCAGGATGGTGAGCCAAGAGAGCCCGGCCTGGAAGCCGTCGAGCATGAGCTTTTCCCACAGCGCGCGGCTGTCTCGCTCGGGCACGCCCCATTCGGCGTCGTGATAGGCCATCAGCAGCGGGTCGGTCTGGGCCCAGGCGCAGCGGATCTTGTCGGTGCTGTTGCTCATTGTTCGTTCGATTCTTCGCTCGGCTATCGTCGCGGGATGTTTTCAGAATGAGGGGGAGACCCTGATGCAGCAATCTCGATTTTCATTGTCCGCGCTTTCGCTGGGCCTCGCGCTGGTGCTCGGCTCGCTGGCGCATGCCGAAACGATCAGGAAGCCCCAGCTCGATCAGCTTGCCGCCGCGTGGCAGGCCGGCAAGCCGCCCGCCGACTTCGATGCCTTCCTTGCCCAGGCGGCGAAGAGCCAGCCCGGGCTGCAGGGCAGCGTGGATGCCTACCGCAGCGGCAGGGCATCGCTGGCGGGCGACGATCTCGTCAACGTCGCGCGCCTGCTCGGCCTCTACAACCGGCTGAAGAACCAGCAGGCCGTGATCGCGAGCATCGGCACCATGGTGGCGATCCCCACGGTGCGCAACGTGCAGGTGCCGCCCCACGAAAGTGCGCCGATCATCGAGTTCGGCCAGTTGGTCGAGAAGATGGCGCGCGACTTCGGGCTCGCTTACCGCAACGTCGACAACCGCATCTTCGAAGTCAGCCTGAAGGGCAGGGGCGCGGAGGAGTTCGGCATCCTCACCCATGCCGACGTGGTGCCGGCCGTGCTGTCCGAATGGGTGCTCGACGACGGCACGCGGCTCGACCCGTTCAGGATGACGCGCGTGGGCGATTTCCTCTACGGCCGCGGCACCATCGACGACAAGGGCTCCATCGCGGCGGTGCTCTACGCGATGAAGGCCGTGAAGGAAAGCGGCCTGCCTATCGACCGCAGCATCCGCCTGATGATCGAGACCACCGAGGAGACCGGCGGCGACGCGATGCAGTACTACCGCACGAAGACGCAGCTGCCGGCCTACAACATCGTGCTCGACAGCAAGTACCCGGCGGTGGTGGCGGAAAAGGGCTCGGGCGCGCTGAAGGTGCTGTTCCCGGCCGAAGCTGCCGATGCCGCATCGACCGCGATCACGGCAATGACGGGCGCCGCATCGGACAATGCGATCTCTCAGACGGCCACCGCCACTCTCAAGGGCGGCGACCTTGGAGCCGCGCTCGCGAAGCTCGAAGCCGCGAAGCCGGCCTTGCTGCAGAAGTACGAAGGGCAGGGCGGCAAGTTCGCCATCGACATTGCACGCGGCGCCGACAGCATCGAACTGAAGGTGACGGGCGTCTCCGCCCACGGCTCTCGGCCCGAGGAGGGCGTGAACCCGCTGCCGCGCCTCGCGCTGTTCCTGCTGGAGTCGGGCGTGCCGCTGGCCTCCAATCACTACCTGAAGGCCGCGAGGTACATCGACGCGCTCTACGGCACGGGCTATCTCGGCGAGAAGATGGGCCTCGGCTACTCCGACGACTTCATGGGACCGCTGACCTTCTCGCCCAACCTCGTGCGCATGGGCAGCGACGGCAGGCTCGAAGTCACGGTCAACGCGCGCATGCCTCGCGGCCGCACGCCCGAGGAACTCAAGGCGCAGGTCACGGAGAAGATCAATGCGTGGGCCAACGCGAAAAACGTGAAGCTCGAAGTTGCCTACGAGCAAGGCAACTGGATGGCGCGCGACCCGAAGGGCGCATGGCTGTCCACGCTGTTGAACATCTTCGGCGACACAACCGGCCTCGAGGCCGGGCCCGTGCCCACCGCCGGCAGCACCACCGCGAAGCTGATGCCCAACGCCATCAATTTCGGCCCCGCGATGCCGGGCAAGAAGTACACCGCGCACAACGCGAAGGAGTACAAGGAAGTGCCCGACCTCGACGCCGACATGCAGATGTTCACCGAGATGCTGGCGCGCATCGGCAACCTGAAGCAGATGCAGTAGCGAATGCGGCGTTCGCGAACTTAAAGCCGCGCTTTTTGCCTCGTGCGCAACGTTTCTTCGTAGTGCGCGAGGGCCTGTAGCGAGGCGTGGCTCGGGTATCTTTGAAGGCTTCCATTTTTGTGAACAGGGAGTCGCTTTCATGCCCCAATTTCGCTTCTCGTTGCCGGCCCTCACCATGGGCCTGATGGCAGTTGGCCTCACCGCACTGGCCTTCGCAGAGACGATCAGGAAACCCGAGCTCGACCGGCTGGCTGCAAGCTGGCAAAGCGGCAAGCCGCCATCGAGCTTCAATGCATTTCTGGCGCGGGCCGAGAAGGCCGACCCGGCGTTGAAGCCCGCCGTGGCGGCCTATCGCAAGAAGGCGCCGCTGGCGGGCGACGACCTCACCAACATCGCGCGCCTGCTCGGCCTGTACAACCGCCTGCACAACCAGAAGGCCGTGATCGCGAGCCTGGGCGCGATGGTGGCGATCCCGACGGCGCGCAACGTGCAGATCCCGCCGCATGAGAACCCGACGATCATCGAGTTCGGCAAGCTGGTCGAGAAGACCGCGCGCAGCTTCGGGCTGGAGTATCGCAACGTCGACAACCGCATCTTCGAGGTAAGCCTGAAGGGCAAGGGCAGCGAGGAGTTCGGCATCCTCACGCATTCCGACGTGGTGCCGGCGGTGCTCTCCGAATGGGTGCTCGACGACGGCACCCGGCTCGACCCGTTCACGATGGTTCGCGTAGGCGACCGGCTCTACGGCCGCGGCACCATCGACGACAAGGGCTCCATCGCCGCCGTGCTCTACGCGATGAAGACGGTAAAGGAAAGCGGCCTGCCCATCGAGCGCACCATGCGCCTGATGATCGAGACCACCGAGGAAACCGGTGGCGACGCCATGGAGTACTACCGCAGCAAGGTGACGCTGCCGGCCTACAACATCGTGCTCGACAGCGGCTATCCGGCGGTCGTGGCCGAGAAGGGTGCGGGCTCGCTGAGCGTGTTCTTCCCTGCGGAGAGGACCGATGGCGGCGTTACCGCGATCACCGACATGGGCGCCGCCGCAGCGGTCAACGCGATCTCGCAGACCGCGACCGCCACGCTCAAGGGCGGCGACCTCGCGGCCGCATTCGCGAAGCTCGAGGCCGCGAAGTCGGGCTTCCTGCAGAAGTACGAACCGCAGGGCGACAAGTTCGCGATCGCCGTCACGCGGGGGGCGGACAGCATCGACATCAAGGTCACCGGCACCTCGGCCCATGGCTCGGAGCCGCAGAACGGCGTGAACCCGCTGCCGCGGCTGGGCATGTTCCTGCTGGAGTCCGGCGTGACGCTGGCCGACAACCAGTTCCTCAAGGCGGTGGAGTACGTCGACGCGCTCTACGGCACGGGCTATCTCGGCGAGAAGATCGGCCTGGGCTACAGCGACGACTTCATGGGACCGCTGACCTTCTCTCCCAACCTGATCCGCACCGGCGCCGACGGCCGGCTGGTGGTGGCGGTGAACACGCGCATGCCGCGCGGCCGCACGCCCGAAGAACTGAAGGCGCAGGTCACCGCGAAGATCAACGAGTGGGCAGCCGCGAACAAGGCCGCGGTCGAGATCAAGTACGACCAGGGCAACTGGATGGCGCGCGATCCCTCCGGCCAGTGGCTGACGACGCTGCTCAACATCTACGGCGACACCACCGGCCTCGAGGCCAAGCCGGTGTCTGCGGCCGGCGCCACCACCGCCAAGCAGATGCCCAACGCGATCAGCTTCGGCCCGGGCATGCCCGGCAAGAAGTACACGGGGCACAACGCCAAGGAATACAAGGAAGTGCCCGACCTCGATGCCGACCTGCAGATGTTCACCGAGATGCTGGTGCGCATCGGCAATCTGAAGCAGATGCAATAGCCGCAATAGCCGGCTGGGAAGCGAAGCCCCTGAGCTCCAGCAGTTCGTCGAGGATGGGGCAGGCGGGCTGGTGATCGCCCAGGCACAGCCCCGCGAGGCGCTCCAGCACGCGCTTCGTCGCCTGCAGTTCCTCGATGCGCGCTTCGAGCTCCTCGGTCCGGTTCAGGGCGATGTGTTTCACTTCGGCGCTGCTGCGATGCTCGTCGTGCCGCAGCGCGAGCAGCCTGGCGATGTCGTTCATGCCGAAGCCCATCGCGTAGGCCCTGCGGACGAAGCGCAGCACGCCGACGTGCTCGTGCGTGTACCGGTGCCCGTAGCCGCCTTGCAGCAGGCCGCGGGCTTCGCACTGGCGCAGCAGTCTTTCAGAAACGCCTGCGCGGGCGATGACCTCTTCGATGCCCAGCCGCCGGCCGGCCCCGGGGGCGCAGTTCCTGGTCGTTGCTGCCTGGGGCGTGACGGCGCGGCCGTGCGACGCGTTGATGCGAGGGTTCATGCGAGCTCCTGTTGAAGAGGCTCGCAGTCTTCGGCTTCGCACGGTGTCAAGGTCAAGCGGGCGATCCGCTTTCCCCTGGGGCCGAAGGGGAAAGCGGCGTATCAGCTCAGCCCGCGTGCGTGCAGCGCCGCCTTCAGCCGCCGCACCTCGTGCTGCAGGTCGAGGATCAGCGCGGCGGCGTCGAGGTTCACGCCGAAGTCGCGCTCCAGCCTGCGCGCCTCGAGCGCGCATTGCAGATCGGTGCTCGAGAACTGCCAGCGCTCGGGCGGAGCCTCCGTGGTTTCGATGCGCAGGATGCCGACTTCGACCAGCTGCACGACCCATGCGGTGTCGGCGCCGACGGCATGCGCCAGTTCGCTCGCCGCGAGCGGCTGCGACGCGCTGATGGCGGTGGTGCTCGTGAGAGTGAAATTCACCATGCTCAGACTCCCAGATGCTGGCGTGGATTGAAGGATGCGGTGGCTTGCGCCAGCTGCTCGTAGGCCTTGCGAGCGTCGTCGCTGTCGGCGGGCGGCACAGCGACGTCGAGCAGCAGGTAGAGGTCGCCCGGTGTCTTGCCAGGGAACCCGCGGCCCTTCAGGCGCAGCTTCAGGCCGCTGCGCGCGTTGCGCGGCACGGTCACCTCGACCACGCCGCCGGTCGGCGTCGGCACCTGAACCTGCGCGCCCAGCGCGGCCTCGGTGGGCGTGACGGGCAGCGTCATGTACAGGTCGCGCTCTTCCACGCGATAGAGCTTGTGCGGGGCGATGCGCACTTCGAGGTACAGGTCGCCCGGCGGCTCGCCGCCGTGGCCCGGCATGCCCTGGCCTGCAAGGCGGATGAACTGCCCCGGATGCACGCCCGGCGGGATCTTCACGCTCAACGTGCGGTTGTTCCACTGCGGGTGGCCCTGCGCGTCGATGGTCTGCGCGCGCAGCGTGATCTCGCGCTCGGCGCCGTTGAGGGCGTCTTCCAGCGCGATCTCGATGGCTGCATGGTGGTCTTCGCCGCGCGCGCGGAAGTTCTGCCGCGCGGCGCCTCGCCGCTCGGCCTCGCCGAACAGCGACGAGAAGAAGTCGCTGAAGTCGGCATGGTCGGCCGGCCCCTGGCGCGGGCCGCGGTGGAACTCGAAGCCCTCGTCCCAGCCCGGCGGAGGCTGGAAGTCGCCCTCGGGGCTGCCGCCGCGCGCGACGCGGTCGGCCAGCGCGTCATAGGCGGCGCGCTTTTCCTTGTCGCCCAGCACGTCCTTGGCCTCGTTGATGTCGCGCATGCGCTGCTCGGCATCGGCCTCGGTGCTGACGTCGGGGTGGTACTTGCGGGCGAGCTTGCGGTAGGCCTTGCGCACCTCGTCGTCGGACGCGGTGCGGTCGATGCCCAGTGCGCTGTAGTAGTCCTTGAATTCCATGGTGCGTGGTGCTTCGTTGGGTGGACGGCATCGAGGCGGGGAGGTCCCTGGCAGCTAGGCCAGGGCCGCGTCGCCGTCTGCGTGCCGCAGCAGCGGCGTCACGGTCCATGTGGGGCCGCGGCGCTCGAAACGCAAGGGCTGGGCGTTGCCGAGCAGGCCGAGGTCGACGGGCACGCCCAGCAGGGCGGCCAGCGCGTAGAGCGTGCCGCCATGCGCCACCACCAGCACCGGGGCTGGCAGCCGCAGGGCGGTGTCGATGGCTTCGCGCGTGCGCGCGATGAACTGCGAGAGCGTCTCGCCGCCTTCGGGCTCGCAGGCCCAGTCGATGTTGGCGGACGAAGTGCCGATGAGCGCGCCGAAGTTGCGCTCGCGCAGTGTGGCCTGCGCGGCCGGCACCAGCTTGAGCGCGGTGGCCACCGCATAGGCGGTGTCGTTCGCGCGTCGCGCGTCGCTGCACACCACGGTGCGGATCGGCTCGCCCGCCAGCAGCGTGGCGGCGCGCGCGGCCTGCTGCAGGCCGAGTTCGCTCAGCGGCTCGTCCACCGCCTGGAAGATGCGCAGCGCATTGCGGCCGGTCTGGCCGTGGCGCAGGAAGTAGAAGTGGTCGCAGTCGGGCGAGAGCGGCTGGTCCGCGGCGATGCGGATCAGCTGGTCGAGCCCGCTGGGCTTGGTGTGGGCGGTGGTAGCGGTGTGTGTCGACATGAATGGAAGGCGGTATCGATCGATCAATCAGGACGCGAGCTGCAGCGGCGCACCCACGCGCTGCGCCTGCACGTCGGCGTGGTGGTAGGGCAGCGGATGCCACTGCTTGGCAGCGAAGAGCGGCGGCTGGTCGTAGGCGCTGCCGTAGGCCAGGCCCAGCGAAAGGGCCATGAGCGGAAACCGGGAGGGCGTGGCGTTTTTCGATGTCATGCGGGCGTCTCTCTTCTTGGATGGGAACAAGCAAGCCGATTAAAGAGCGTGCCTCCGCCGCGCGTTGTCACCAGCGCGGCACGCCGCGCCGCGTTCAGCCGAACTTCATGCCCTTGGGGCGGGCCTGCAGCCGGTGGATGTAGGCATCGAGCTTCGGCCGGTTCGAGCGGCCGCCGAATGCGCGGTGCCAGATGAACATGGAGCCGATCATCACGTCGGCCGCCGTGAACTGCGCCCCGAAGAGGTAGGGGCCGTCGCCAAGCTCACGTTCGACCGCGTCCTTGGCCGCCTCGAAATTCGTCCAGCCGCGCGCGCTGTTGTTGCTGCGGATCTTCAGCAGGCTGTCGCCCATCGCGGGCTCCAGCTGCGAGGTCGAATAGACCATCAGCGACAGGTAACGGCCCCGTTCGGGCGAACCCACGGGCGGCGCCAGCCGCTTGCCGGGAAACTTCTCCGCCACGTACATGCAGATGGCCGCGTTCTCGAAGATGCGCGTTCGGCCGTCGACCAGCGCCGGCAGCTTGCCGGCCGGGTTGATCTTCAGGAACTCGGGCGTCTTGTGCGCCTTCTCCCTGATGAGGGTGGGCACGATCTCGTAGTCGACGCCGGCTTCGTCGAGCATCCACTTCGCGACCTGTGAACGGCTGTGCGGGTCGAAATACAGCTTCATGGTCATGGGCGTGTCTCCTGCGGCCTCGATGGGCTTCAATGGACGATCTGTGGGTCAGAACTTGGGAATGCGCAGCGTCTTGCTGATCATGAGCGTGCCCGAGAGCGCGAACAGCAGCGCCAGCGGATGCAGCTGCCACGGCCCGACGACCCATGCGCCGCCCCACAGGCCGTCGCCGATGCGGCCCTGCCACGCGGCATACGCCAGCACGCCCACCAGCACCACGCTGGTCGGGATGGGCGTTCCCTCGAAATACTTCACCTTGTCGGAACCGGCCGAAAGCGTCTCGGCCGTCACGTTGAAGCGCGCCAGCCGGCTCACGCCGCAGCAGACGAAATAGACCAGGATCGCACAGTCCCAGCCGCCGTTGAGCCCCGCCGCGAAGCCCAGCGCCGCGGGTGCCACGCCGAAGGAGATCACGTCGGCCAGCGAGTCGAGTTCGCGCCCGAGGGCGGATTGCGTCTGGCGCCAGCGCGCGATGCGGCCGTCGAGCACGTCGAAGACGAAGGCCGTGGGCGCGAGCGCTGCGGCCCACAGGAACTGCGCGAGCGAATGGCTCGCCATGAATGCCATTGCCAGGAACACCCCGCCCACGCCGCAAGCCGCGTTGCCGAGCGTGAACGCGTCGGCAAGATGGAACTCCCGGATCATCGAGAAATGCTTGCGGGCCGGCACGGGGGAAGGGGTGGTCATGAAAGGAAGGAAAAAGAGGAGCTGGGAAAGCTGGTGGGCGGCCAATGGACCGCACCATAACCGAAGCGGCGAGCGTAGCCTGTAGTCGCGGTCCGACGCGCGGGCGCGGCCTGTCGGACAGATTTCAGGGGTGGTCAGGCCACGCCCTGGCGGGTCTCCACGATCCGCGCGAAACGCCCGAGCAGGCTGGACGCAGCATCGGTATCGACCACCCGCTCGCGCAGCGCTGCCGGGTCGGCGCCCTTGGAGGCCAGCTCGCCGGCCAGCATCTCGATGTAGCCGCGCATGGCGTCGGCATCGAACTCCGGGTGGAACTGCACGCCCCACGCGTGCCCGCCGACCCGGAAGGCATGTATGGGCTCGTGCTCGTTGCCGGCCAGCCGCACGGCGCCTTCCGGCAGCCGCAGCGCGCTCTGCCAGTGCACCGCATGGGCCGGGAATCGGGCGGGCAGGCCGTTCAGCAGCGGATCGGCGGCGGCTGCCTCGTCGAGGGCGACGGTGACGGTGCCGACCTCCGCGCCCAGCGGGTGGTCGCCGGCCTCGCCGCCGAGCGCATGCGCGAGCAACTGGTGGCCGTAGCAGATGCCCAGCACCGGCGTGTCGAGCGCCACGGCCTGCGCCAGCCAGGCGGCGGTGGCCTCGCTCCAGGGCTCGCGGTGCGACACCATCGCGTGCGAGCCGGTGACGACCACCCCCGACACCAGTGCCGGATCGGGCAGGGCGTCGCCGCGGCGCGGATCGACCACCAGCAGGGGCAGCGCCTGCATCCCGAGTCCGTCGGCGATCCAGTGCTCGAAGTCGCCTTGCCGCGCGCGCAGCGTGTCGAAGGTGCTTCCGAGCTTGACGATGACGAGGGGATGCGGTCGTTGAGTGTCCATGCCGCGATCATGCCGCAGGTGCGCAACGGGCCCGCAACGGCTAAAGTGGGCGACCCGGGGCTGTTCCCGGGCGTCCGACCCGACCGAAACTCTCACAGAGACATCCGATGCGCACACTGACGGCTTCCCTCGCGATCTTCGCCGCGGCGCTCGGCGCGCAGGCCGCCGAGGTGGTGCGCTGCACGGATGCCAGCGGGGCCATTTCGTACACCAACGTTGCCTGCCCGCCGGGCAGCAAGCAGTCGCGGCAGGTGCCGATCCTCGAATCGCCCCCGTCCGACTCCGCGCGCCGAGATTCCACGCCGCCCCAGGCTTCCACGCCGCCACCTTCCCCTCCCAGCCAGGTGGCGAGCAATCCGCCCTCGGGCCCGGCCATCATTCCGCGCTATCCGGCCGAGGCCCAGCCGCAGGCCGCGGCCGAGCCTCCGGGCGTCGTCATGCTGAGCCCTGACCCCTACTACGACGGCGTGCGGCCTATCCACAGGCCGCGGCCGCCGCACGCGCACGACCCGGGCCCGCCGCCCGGGCAGCGCCCCTGCCAGAACCTCGCGGGCATCAAGCGCAACAACTGCTGAAGCCTGGATGAGCGTGGGAGAAAAACAGGGCCCCGGCAGCCTGCCGTGGACCGTCTACTGCGACGGCAGCGCCATGCCCAATCCGGGCCGCATGGGCATCGGCGCGGTCATCACCGCGCCCGACGGCAGCCGTCACACCCTGTCGCAGGCCACGCACGCCACGGGCTGCAACAACGAAGCCGAACTGCTGGCGCTGACGCTCGCGCTGCAGGACCTGCGTGAACGCGGCGCGACGGCGGTGCGGGCCTACAGCGATAACAGCATCCTGGTCGAGCAGCTCGGTCCGCCCGGACCCGAGCCGGTTGCGCCGATCGTCCGGCTGGCGGGCCTGTTCGACGAAGCCCGCGCCCTGCTCGGCAGCTTCGACGACGCGCGCGTGAACTGGATTCCACGCCACCGCAACGGCGAAGCCGACGCGCTGGCACGTGCCGCGCTGGGGTTTGGCCCCAAGCCGCCGGCCCGCCGACACCGCAAGCGCCGGTAGGCGCCCAAAAGGGGCTCGATGAGGGGCTCGATGCGGGAGCCCCTATCATCACGCGCCATGACAGAAGCCACTTCCCGCCCACCTCTTCCCGACCATCTCTCCATCGACCCGCGCAGCCCGCACCACGTGGCCGCCGCTTTCGAGCACGACATCGGCATCCGCTTCAACGGCAAGGACCGCCTCGACGTCGAGGAATACTGCATCAGCGAAGGCTGGATCAAGGTGCCCGCCGGCAAGACGCTCGACCGCAAGGGCAAGCCGCTGCTGATCAAGCTCAAGGGCACCGTCGAGGCGTACTACAAATAAACAGAGAGAGCGTTCATCGCCACTGGAGCAGCAGCGACCATGGCTGGCGGCTCATGTGGCGATCGATGCAGCCTGGAGTGCCTGGCGTGCATCCCTCGGGCAGGTAGCTCGGGTCCAGCCGGTGCGTACCCGGCGCGAAATTGAGCCGGCGCCGCGTGACCGACTGCAGCACGTTGCCACCCACGGCGTCGAATCCCGTGGCATCCACCGCAACCACCACGTCGCAATGCATGGGCAGCGGCTCGCCGCCGGTGTCGCGCGCGGCCAGCACCTCGCCGATCTTGTCGAAGGTGTCGAGCTCGGCGCCGGTTCCGCGCGCCTGGCAGACCAGGTCGCCGACGCGCGGCGGCGTGCGCGTGAGGTCGCAGGCCCGCATCGCATAGTGCGTGCCGCGGCCGGCCGATTCGTCGATGCCGGCCTGCCACGCGGCTCCGGCGTAGTCGGCATGCGCTTCGGAGAAAACGAATTCCTCTTCCATCAGCCCGGCCTGCCGTGCCAGCCAGCTGACGAAGGCTGCGGACCATGGCGTGTCGATCACCGCCACCCGCGCCAATGCCGCCTGCACGGCGCGCAGCTCCGCCGAATCCAGTCCCTCGTCGGGGCCCACGCCCATGCCTTGCAGCCGCCCGGCCGTTGCCTCGTTCAGCGCCTGCATCAGCAGATGGCGGTCGGCCGGGCGCAATGCGCCGAATCGCACCTGCGAGGGCAGCCGCGGATCGACCGCCTTCCAGTAGCCCAGCACCCGCTGCCAGGGCGCGAGGCCGGGCACGGTGCGGCGCGTGTCCTCGGCTTCGGAGTCGCCCGCCTCGGTCATGCGGCCTTCGGCATCCATCGCCTGGCCGCCGAAGGCTTCGTGCTCCTGCATGGCGAAGGTGGCCATGGCGAGCGCGCGCGCGGGCGGCGGAACCTGCGTGGCGGTGTCGAGGCAGACCGGCGCGGCCGATGCCGGGCCAGAGGTGGTCGCCAGACACAAGGCGCAGGCGAACGCCCCCGCCCATTGCCGCAGCGAAACTGGATGCTTGTCGCCGGGCAATGGCATGAGGCTCCGGGGCGGGGGCATCAGGCCAGGATCACCCGCTCGCAGGCCTTGCGCAGCCCCGAAAGGCCCGGCAGTTCGCGCGCCTTGGCGTCGGTAATCACCACGTCGACGTCCGCCGTGCGCGCGTAGGTCACGCGGCTGGCCTGGCCGATCTTCGCGTGGTCGGCCAGCAGCACCAGCTGCTGCGCCTGCTCGGCCATGGCGCGTGCGACGGTGGCCTCGTGGTGCTCGAAGCTCATGGCGCCGTGTTTCGCGTGCAGCCCTACCGGAGACAGCAGGGCGATGTCGGCGCGATAGCGGCGGATGGCCTCGACCGTCGTGTCGCCGAAGGTGGCCTGGGTCTTCACGTCGATCTGTCCGCCCAGCAGGATGGTCTGGTTGCCCGTGAGCCGGCCTTCGCCCGCGCCCGCGAGCTTGAGCGCGATGCTCACCGAATTGGTGATGACGGTCATGCCGCTCAGCGTGGCGAGTTCCTCCGCGCAGATCGACATGGTGCTGCCCGCGTCCATGAAGATGGTCTGCCCCGGCTGGAGCAGGGCGACGGCGGCCTTGGCGATGGCCCGCTTCTCGCGCTGCCGTGCCACCAGCCGTACCGCGAGCGGCGGCTCGGGCTCCGCCCGGATCGAGATGGCGCCGCCGTGCACCCGGCGCAGCTCGCCCAGTCCCTCGAGTTCGAGCAGGTCGCGGCGCACCGTTTCGCGCGACACCGCGAGGTCCTGCACGATGCGCTCCACGCTCAGCCGGGAAAAGGTGGCCAGCAGGCTGCGGATGCGCAGGAATCGTTCTTCTTGGAGCATGGAAATGCGGCTTGAGGGAAGAAGTGAAAAAGGCGGCGTCGCGAGACGGCCGCCCTGGACAGGCGCGAAAGCCGCGCCATTGTGCCTATGTGTGCCCGTGCGTACCCCGTGCGGATGCGCGATCGACTGACCGCGCGCCCGCACGTCGATGCCGCCCTCAGAGGTCGGCCAGGCCCATCGCCGGATCGCTCACCGAGTGCCTGCCGGTCTCGACCCGGCCGGCGAAGCGGCGGTAGAAGGCCGGGTCGGCGTCGCAGGTGACCGCGAAGTCGTACCACTGGCCGCTGCTCGCCAGCACCCATGCCTGCTCGGCCTTGGCGCCGCCGGCCACGGTGGCGGTCCACGGGCCGTCGTCGCGATAGGCCTTGGCACGCACGGTGAACCTGCAGTTGCCGCCACCGCCGTTGAGCATTTCCACCGAGACGTTGCCGTTGGTCACGTCGTAGCACACGCGCACCTCGGGATTCGGCACGCCGCCGGCGCGAAGCCTGTTGAGGTCGCCCTTGAAGTGGCGGTGGAAGCCGTTGGGGCCGAGCACCCACAGGTCGTAGAAGCCGGCGTTGTCGGCAGCGGGGTTCCAGGTGTCGTCGAGCTGCTTGCCGGGCTCGACCATGTAGCGGCGCGGCAGGCGGTCGAGGTTGAGCTTGTCGTAGACGTGGAACACGGCGGCGGCCTTGCCGCTGTTCTTGAAGATCAGCCGCATCTGGCCGGTGGTGGCATCGGCGCGTCCGCTCACGTGCAGTTCGTAGGGCAGGGCGCGCGAGGGGCGCGTACCGATAGCCTGACGAGGTAGCTGAGGATTGGTCGGCAGCGCCACTTGTGGCAGTGCTTCTTGATCGGTGCGCAACTTGGTGGCGGCGTCTTTGGTCGTGCGCCCCGTCAGGGTAGGGAGTGTTTCGTTGTTGGGCGTGGCGAAGTTGAACGCACTTGTGAGATCGCCGCACACCGCGCGGCGGAACGGCGAGATGTTCGTCTCCTTCACGCCGAAGCGGGCCTCGATGAAGCGCAGCACCGAGGTGTGGTCGAAGGCCTGCGAGTTGACCCAGCCGCCGCGGCTCCAGGGCGAGATGACGTACATCGGCACGCGCACGCCGGGGCCGTACACGCGGCCGTCCGGTGCCGGCTGGCTGGTGGTGCCCGGCGGATTCGGGTGCGTGAAGCGCTCCACGGCGAGGTCGGCCTCGGGCAGCGTGGTCTTGCCGGCCATCGTGCCGTCGGGATTGAGCGAGGGCGCGGCCGGCGAGGGATAGTGGTCGAAGTAGCCGTCGTTCTCGTCGAAGTTGATGAGCAGCGCGGTTTTGCTCCACACGTCCGGCACGGCGGTGAGGGCGTCCAGCACTTCCTGGATGTACCAGCCGCCCTGCACCGGGCTCGATGGTCCGGGGTGCTCCGAGTAGGTGGCCGGCGCGATGATCCACGACACCTGCGGCAGCTTGCCGTTCTTGATGTCCTGGCGGAACTGCTCGAGGAAGCCGCCGTCGGGCATGGTGTTGGCGATGCCCTTGTACAGCGGGTTGCCTGCATCGTCGCTGGCCGGGTCGTAGGCGGGCGACGCGGTGTCGTTGCTCACGGGCTTGCCCGAGGCCTCGTTGGCCTTGCGGTACCGCTTGAAGCCGGCCAGCGGGTTGTCGGTGAAGTTGTCGGGCATGTTCTGGTAGATGAACCAGCTGACCTTGGCTTCCTGCAGCCGCTCGGGATAGGTCTTCCACTCGTAGCCGCTGGTCGAGGGGCCGATGTCGTCCCACTCGTTGACGACAGAGGCCACGCCCGCGACGCCCGTGCCGATCTGGCCCGAGGGGCCGTTGGTGCCGGTCCAGTGGAACATGCGGTTCGAGTTGGTGCCCGTGTGCATGCTGCAGTGGTAGCCGTCGCACAGCGTGAAGGCGTTGGCCAGCGCGAACTGGAAGGTGACCTCGGCTTCCTTGAAGTAGCCCATCGACGCGTTGTTCTTGTAGCGCGGCCACTGGTAGGCGCGTCCACCGTCCCAGGCGTTCTGGCCGTCGTTCCAGGAGTGCGGCGTGCCGCTCACGCGCTGCGCGTTGCCTTTGCGGCTGTCGAGGTGGTAGGGCAGGATGACCTTGCCGTTGGCATCGCTTTGCTGCCAAACGTTCAGGCCCTTGGGCAGCGGAATGGTGAAGCGGTCGCCGAAGCCGCGCGCGCCCATCAGCGTGCCGAAGTACTGGTCGAACGAACGGTTCTCCTGCATCAGGATGACGATGTGCTCGACGTCCTTGATGGTGCCGGTGGCGTTGTTGGCCGGAATGGCCAGCGCGCGGCGGATGCTGGGCGGAAACGCGCTGAGTGCGAGGGCTGCGGCGCCGGTGGTGGCCGTGCCGGTGAGGAATTTGCGACGGGAGTTGGTCATGGGCTTGTCGTTCTGGCTGGACATGGCGTGCGGCTCGGCTCAGGGGGCGCAGCTCTTCACGGGGGCGGCGCCGGTATCTGGCTGCGTCGGCGTCGTGGGCGTGGTCGGGGTCGTCGGCGTGCCGCCGAAGAAGCCACCGCCGCCGCCACCGCTTCCGCCGCAGGCAGAAAGGGCGCAGGCCAGGATGAGCGCGGGCACGAGGCGCGCGCTGGAGAGAGCTTGGATTTGCATGAAGGGGTCCTCTTGATTCGTGGTGGCCTCGAGGGCTGTTGGGCTTGGGGGATCGGGGGGGGGGTGATCGGGCAGTTACGGCAGCGTCGACAGCGGCTGGCCCGACTTGAAGATGCTGTTGAGCTCGTCGCTCGTGAGCGCGCGATTCCAGATCGCGAAGTCGTTGAAGTCCATGGCGCCGCGAGGCGAGCTGCTCTCGCGCTGGTAGTAGAGGCCGGTGCCGTCCTCGTTGAGGCCAAGGCCGTTGCCCAGGCCGCCGAGCTTGTCGACCAGCGCGGTGGTGATGGCGGTGCTGTTCGTCTGTGTGCCCCTGACGGGGTCCATCACGTAGCCGCGCATGGTGAGCGCCGCCTTGTCGATGACCACCGCCACGTAGGCCCACTGGCCCGCGCTGAGGCTGTAGCCGTTGCTGTCGGCGCGTGCGCTGCCCGTGCCCACGTTGAAGCGGATCTCGCAGCTGCCAAAGAGGCCGATGGCCAGGCCCGCGTTGCCGCCGGTGGTGTAGTTCTTGTTGCCGATCACCGTGCCGCCGTTGCTCACCCCCTGGCTGCAGCTGTTGTCGGTGCGCATCCAGAAGCCGATGGTGAAGGCGGTGACGGCCGGGTTGGTGGTGACGTCGTTGTTCTGCACCAGGCGATAGCCGGCCGTGCCGCTTGCGTTCTTCACGGTGCTGTCCACGCGCAGCGCCTTGGCCTTGTTGGGTGCCACGAAGCCGTCGTCGACCAGCGAGCCGCCGTTGGCGTCGGCTGCCCAGGGGCCGAGGGTGGATGCGTTCTTCGCGTCCACGGGCGGCAGTGCGTCGAGCGGGTAGTAGTCGACGAGCCCGTTCGCCAGTGTTGGCGCGAGCGTCACGGGCGCCTCGGGCTTGACGTAGGCGATCTGCGCATACAGCGCCACGCTGGCTTCGCCGCTGGCGAGCGTGTACTGGTAGCCGTAGACCCCGTCGCTGTCGGCCGCGATGGGATCGGTGTAGGTGGTGGTGCCGGCCGGCAGCGTGGTCACCAGCTTGCCGTCGCGCAGCACCTGCACCGGCGCGGTGGTGGTGCCGGCAAGCGTCCACGACAGCACGATGCTGCGCTTGTCCGCTCCTGTCTTCGCCGAGGGTCCGCGCAGCCAGGTGGACGCTTGCAGCGCCTGGCCGTTGAAGCGGTAGTCCGCAGCCGCGGGCAGCGCGCCGAGATGACGCAGCACGGTCGGCGCGATGTCGGTGGCCGCGGCGAGCGAGAGCAGGGAGGTGTCTGCGGGAGCGGCAGCGCCGACGCCGGGTTGTGCCGCAAGCGTCTTGTTGCTCGCGATGAAGATGGTCTTGCCGTCGTTGTCCTGCAGGCCCGAGGCGCTGCCGAAGGCGTCGAGGCCGTGGCCGGTGGTGAGGATCACCAGCCAGTCTTCATTCGGATCGTTGGCGGTGCGCCGCGCGATGCGCGCGAGCAGTTGCCCCAGGCCGGCGGAGGTGTCGGCGATCGCCCGCTGGTAGGCGGCGCTCTTGAGCCCGTTGCTCGCCGCCGCGGCCGGTGCGCCGTACTGCGCCACCAGCAGGTCGTAGCCCGAGTCGATGAGTTGCGCCGTGCGGTCGGTGACGCAGGCATCGGCACCCGCGCAGTCGACGGCGCTGTCGACGGCGCCGGCTTCGTTCGCGAGCAGCAGCGGGTAGAGCGCGCCCGAGGTGACGGATGCCGTCTTGTAGCCGGCCGCCTTGTTGTTCTGCCTGGCCAGCGCGAAGACCGAGGGCGCGAGCTTGACGTCGACGCGCTGGTCGGCGGTGTCCCAGCGAACGCCATGGCGCTGCGCCCATGTGCCGGTCAGCAGCGTGGCCCAGCCCGGGCCGTCGGTGGTGCGTTGCTCGCTGGGCGTGCCGTTGGCGCCGCCGGTCCAGGCCGGCGAGAGGTGCAGCGACTGCAGGGCCGGCACCTTGTTCTGCGCCATCGCATCGCGAAGCGCCGCGTGCGTGAGGCCGTCGATCTCGACCACCAGGGCCTTGGGCCCGCTCTTGCCTTGATTGATGCTCGGTGCCGGGCCGTTGCCTCCGCCGCCGGGCGACGATGTACCCATAGGCGCAAAGCCGATGCCGCCACCACCGCTACCGCCACCGCCGCAGGCGGCTAGAAGCAGCAGCGCGCAGATGTTTCCCGCCGCCCACACGCCGCCCGTGTTCGTTCCTCTGATCATGTTTCCCTCGAAGTCTCGAGATGCATGCCCCTCGGCCATGCGAGGCACCGTGGGCATTCACCTGCGTTCTTGTGAATCTGCGCATTTGCAACAAAACGCACAAATGCTCTGAATGCCTCAGATGTTGAGCTTCGCGGGTGACAACGGTTTGACAGGACCGTGAAGGTTGACGGCCAAGAAAAACGGGGCCCGAAGGCCCCGTGGAGAGAGATGCAAAAGAAGTGAGTGGGTGAACGAGCGAGAGCGCGCAGCCTCAGCCGATGTGCGCCTCGTATTCCTGCCCGAGCGCGACGAGGTTCGTCCAGAAGCCCTGCGGCTTGCCGCCCGCCAGGGTTTCGATGAGCACGTCGACATGCGCGTGCCAGCCGCTCGCCACGCTGAGCATGCCCTTGCGATTGGGCAGGCGGCTGTGCGTGAGCACGAGCCGCGTGGCGTCGCCCTGCGGCGTGAGTTCGAAGGTGACTTCCGACGGCGTTGCACCTCCTTCGTTCCAGCTGATCGCCAGCAGCCTGGGCGGCTCCATGCGCAGGAGCCGCGACTTCTGCAGGATCGGCTCGCGGCACTCGGCAAAGCGATCGGGCGCCACTTCACCGGTGAGGCTGGTGTGGTCGAAGCGCAGTTCGAAGAGTTCGCCCGGCGCCCGCGGCAGCGCGCCGCCGGCCAGCCAGGTGGCGCGCTTGCCGGAGTCGGCGAGGTAGGCCCATACGCGCTCGATGGGCGCGGGGAGGATGCGCTCCATGCGCAGGGTGGTGGCGTCGACCTGGGTGCCCAGGCTGTGCTTGGTCGTCATTTGCTGATGCTCCTTGGGTTGGATGGGGGAGAAACGCTCACTTGCGGGTCTGCGAATCGCGCTGCAGCTCCTGCGCCAGCGCATCGAGGCGATTGCTCCAGAAGCCTTCGTAATAGCGCAGCCATGCATCCGCCATGGCCAGCGCCGCGGGCTCCAGCCGACAGACGTGAGCGCGGCCCTGCACGGTGCGCGACACCAGGCCCGCGCGCTCCAGCGTCTTCACGTGCTTGGACGCCCCGGCGAAGGACATGCGGAAAGGCGCACCCAGTTCGCCCACGCTGCATTCGCCGTGCGACAGCAACTGCAGCATCGTGCGGCGCGTGCTGTCGGCGAGAGCGTGGAAGACGGCGTCGAGCCGATCGTCTGCGAGTTCTAGTTCAACCATGAGGTTGAATATAGATGCGATCCGATAAATGCTCAACTGTTTGGTTGAATAACCATGTCCGTTACACCGGATACACCCGGGACGGGAAACGCGGGCATCGGACTGGATCGGGGCACGAGGCGCTCCTAGGATTCGTTCCGTTCCATCCACTCGCAGAAAGAAAGAGAAAACGAAATGACATCTCCCGTCCAGCGCCGCACCCTGTTGCTCGCCGCCTCCGTACTGCCGCTCGCCGGCGCCTGCACGGCGTGGTCGGGCACGGGCTCCCAGTCTTCCGCCGAAGCGCAGCTTGCCGAGCTGGAGCGCACGTCGGGCGGGCGCCTGGGCGTGGTCGGCTTCAACACGGGCAGCGGCGCGCGCCTGCAGCACAGGGCGCACGAGCGCTTTCCGCTGTGCAGCACCTTCAAGCTGATGCTGGCCGCTGCGGTGCTCGAGCGTAGTTCCAAGGACGGCGGCCTCTTGTCGCGCAACCTGAGCTACGGCAGGAGCGACCTGATCGACCATTCGCCGATCACCGAGAAGCACGTCGCCACCGGCATGACGGTGGCTGCCATGTGCGCCGCCACCATCCAGTACAGCGACAACGCCGCGGCCAACCTGCTGCTGAAGGAACTCGGCGGCCCGGCCGCGGTCACTGCCTTCGCGCGCGGCATCGGCGACCAGACCTTCAGGCTCGACCGCGCCGAGCCCGAGCTCAACACCAGCATCCCCGGCGATCCGCGCGACACCACCACGCCGGCCGCCATGTCCGACAGCATTCAGCGCCTCGTGCTGGGCGACGCACTGGGCGCGGCGCAGCGCGATCAGCTCAAGACCTGGCTGCTGGGCAACACCACCAACACCGAGCGTTTCCTGGCGGGCGTGCCGACGGGATGGAAGATCGGCGACAAGACCGGCGCGGGCTCGTACGGCACCACCAACGACGTCGGCGTGCTGTGGCCGCCGGCCGGCGCGCCGATCGTGCTGTCGGTGTACCTGACCTTTCCGCGGAAGGACGCGAAGGGGCGCAACGACGTCGTCGCATCGGCGACGCGGATCGCAGCTGCCGCGCTGGCCGCCTGATATCGACGAGCGCGTTCAGCGCACGCCGAACAGCCCGGCGGCGTTGCCCCATGCGATGCGCCGCGCCACGTCGTCGGGCAGGTCGCCCAGCCAGGTCCGGTAGCCGCGCATCGTCTCGTCGTAGGCGCTCCAGCGCTGGTTGACCCAGGTGTCGGAGCCGACCATGAAGCGCTCCGGGTACTTGAGGATCAACGCTCGCCATTCGGGGCACAGCCTGCCGCCTTCGCAGGTGAGCCCCGGCCGGTAGGAGAGTTCGCCCATCAGCAGCGGATAGCGCTCCAGCAGCGCCTGCACCCGCTCCACCGGCGTGCCGCCGATGCCCGTGTGGGCCCAGATGAGGCGCAGCGACTGTCCCTTCGACGGCGCATTCGCCATCAGCAGGTCGACCGCCACGTCGTCGACGTGAGCGAGCACCGCCAGCTTTTCCTTTTCCGCCAGCACGATCAGCTTCTTTGCCACCGGGCCGTTGGCGTTGGCGCTCTCGTACAGGTGGAACTCGCCCAGGCCGCGATAGGGGCCGCTGGCGGTGCCGCGAGCGAGTTCGGTCTGCACCATCTCGTAGATGGTCTCGTCGCGGAACCAGTTGGTGTAGTCGTCGCGGTTGCGGTAGAGGCGCACGAAGGGCACCACCGTCACGCCTGCCGCGCGCGTCTCGCGTGCCGCCGCGAGCGTCTGCGTGCCGGCGTTGGGGCGCGAGTTCGCGATGATCGCCTTCACGTCGTTGCGCTGCATGCGCACCAGCGCCTCGGAGGGCGGGAAGGGGCCGGTGTTGCCGTCCCAGGCTTCCTGGTTGTAGTGCAGGTGCGTGTCGAAGAGCGGGCCCTTGTAAGGAGCCGGTGTTCCCTGGGCGAACGCCGTGCCGGCGGCCAGGAGCATGGCGATGGCGGATGCGGCGGCTCTCATGCGTACCCCTCGTGATGAAAGGAGCCGGATTATCCGGTCCTCGATGCGATGCCGAACGCTAGAGCTTCTTCCAAGTGAGGCCATCGGCCGAGCGATAGGTGCCGCCGCTCGCGCAGCAGCCGCCCGCACCGAAAGCGCGTCGCCCGAGCCTCTTCCTCGCTCAGCTGGGGAGATTGCGTCGAAGCGGAAGAGCCGATGCCATCGCAGCCGGCGAGGAGGCCGGCCATGCCCGCCATCGACAGGAGCATGGCGCAGGCGGGGCGAGAGACGAATCTGGGCACGGTCTGCCTGATTTCTGCGCCGCACGGACCCGTTCAGGTCTGCAGGAAGCCTGCGGGCCCGGCCCCGGCCGACGCCGCCGGCTGGGGCTCGCCCAGCATCTCGCGCAGGGTCGACTCGATGGTGCGCGACATCGCGTCCAGCGCCAGGTCGTTGGGCTGCGTGCCGAAGGGCTCCTCTATCTCCGCGCCCAGCGCTTCCAGCGCGAAGAAGGTGTAGGCGATGAAGGCGACTACCACCGGCGTCATCGGGCCGATGGAGTCCACCAGCCCGAAGGGCAGCAGCACGCAATACAGGTAGATGGTGCGGTGGATGATGACAGAGTAGGTGAACGGTATCGGCGTGCTCGCGATGCGCTCGCAGCCGCCGAGCGCATCGGTCAGGCGCCCCAGCGGGAGTTCCATCGCCTGCACCAGTGCGGGGTCGAGCCGGCCCTGCCTGCGCTGCTCGCGCATCCATTCGCCCACCATCAGCAGCAGCATCGCCGGCTTGAAGCGCGCGGTGCGCAGGCGGGCGCAGTCTTCCTCGGGCAGCAGCCGGGCCATGTCGGCCGCAGGGTCGGTGCCGCGCAACTGGTGGCGCAGCGCATGGACGAAGGCGATGAGGCGCAGCGCGGCCGTGCGGGCCTCGGCGGGGGCTTCGGCCAGGGTCAGCGCCTGCCGGACCAGCACGCGGGTTTCGTTGAGCAGCGTGCCCCACAGCGTGCGGGCTTCCCAGAAGCGCGAATAGCTCGTGCTGTTGCGAAAGCCCAGGAAGATGGCCAGCGTCAGGCCGATGAGCGAGAAGGGCACGAAATTCAGCGGCACCTTCCACTGGAAGAGCCGGCCGTGCAGCACCGTCACCAGCACCGCGAAGGCGGTGGTCCACAGCAGCTGGGGCGCGATGTCCGACAGGACGGAGCCGCGCCATACGAAGAGCATGCGCAGCCAGTGGGGACGGGGTCGGACGATCATCGGTCGGCGATTATCCCCGCGACCAGCGGCGGAGAGCTAAAGCACGAACCAGCCCACCGCCACGTAGTGGCTCGTCGTTCCCGCGAGCACGAAGAGGTGCCACGCTCCGTGCGCGTGGCGGAAGCCTTGCCTGTTGCGATAGAACACCGTGCCCACGGTGTAGAAGGCTCCGCCGATCAGCAGCCACGCGAGGCCCTCCGCGTCGAGCCGCGCGGCCAGCGGCGCGGCGGCCAGCACGACGAGCCAGCCCAGGCCGATGTACAGCGGCAGCGAAGGCTTCTTCGGCATGCCGTCCTTGGCCGGCAGCAACTCGCGCCGGATGCCGAAGAGCGCCACGCCCCAGATCGTCGCCAGCAGCAAGCAGCCCCACGGGCCTTGCATGGTGACCAGCGCGAAGGGCGTGTAGGTGCCGGCGATCAGCAGGTAGATGGCGCAGTGGTCGGCCCTCTCCCACACGCGCTTGAGCCGCCCGCGCGTGCTGTGGAAGAGGGTGGAGGCCGCGTAGAGCGCCACGGCCGAGAGCGAGAACACCAGCGCCCCCGCGATGCGTGCGGGGTCGCCGGTAGGCACGGTCTTCACGAGCAGCAATGCCATGGCCGGCAGCGCGAGCACCAGGCCCAGCAGATGGCTGTAGCCGTTGAGCCTTTCGCCCGGGTACATCGCTCGCGCCTCGCCCGGCCTGCGCCTCAGCGGCCCGTTTCCTTCAGGTAGGTCTTGCGCGCCGCGAAGGCGGTGTTCGCGAAGTCCGAGAACACGCCGTCGATGCCCGCGCGGAAGTACGCGAGGTACTCGGCAGCCGGGTCGCCCTTGTAGACGCCCGCCAGGTACTTTGCCTCGTTGCGGAAGGTGTAGCTGTGCACGAAGAGGCCGGCCTTGTGTGCGTCGGCGATCAGGCTGGTGGGCTTGATGGTGTTCACGTCGGCCAGGCCCTTGCCTGCGACGAAGGGCACGACGGTGTGGGCCATCACCTGCGGCTTCCAGGGGCCGATGCCGTCGGCGTAGGTCTTGACCTCGGCCAGGCCGGCGGGCGTGAGCATCTCGCCGAACCACTTCGGGTTGCCCGCCAGCGTCCAGCTGTAGGGGCGGCCATCGACGAAGGTGTAGACGTCCTTCGTGACGTAGATCATCTCGCCGGTCTGGTAGTTGATGTCGTTGCCGTCCACCAGCTGCACCGCGCGGGCCTTCATGCCGGCCGAGCGCAGGTACTTCAGGCTCTCGGGCTCGAAGCTCTGCACGAAGATCGGCGCGTCCTTGCGGTTGAGGTCGTTGAAGTTCATGACCTTCAGCAGCGCGTCTTCCAGCGGATGGCTGCCCGCCGGGCCGCAGCCGTTGGCGATGGCCTGGGCGTTGTTCCAGATCGGGTTCTTGGTTTCCGGATACACGGTGAGCGTGCGGCCGGTGGCGGCGCTCTTGGCCTTGGCGATGTCGATCAGCTCCTGGAAGCTGATGATCGGCAGCTTGCCGTTGAGGTCGGTGGGGCGCTGGTCCCTGGCGTCGTAGGTGGTGCCGCGGATCCACTGGCGCAGTTCGTCCATCGTGAAGTCGGTGATGGACCAGTCGTTGGTGTGGTCCTCGCCATCGACGATGAGCGACTTGAGCACCGACTTCGGATCGCTGGGGTCGGTCAGGTCGCTCAGGTACTGGGCCGGGCCGTTGGCCTCGATGGGCGGGTACTTCACGTCGACCAGCACGCCCGGCACGGTGCGCTTGCGGCCGGCGACGGTGGTGTTGGTCTTGGCGACCTCGGCAATGTTGGTGTTGTCGCTCAGCCAGGGGTTGTGGCGTGCGACGAGCACGCAGTCTTTGGTCAGGTGCAGGTCGGTCTCGAGCGAATCGGCGCCGGCGTCGGCCGCGGCTTCGTAGGCGGTCTTCGTTTCTTCCGGATACAGGCCTGGCAGCCCGCGATGGCCGATGACAAGGGGCACGGAGCCGTCGAGCGTGCCCAGCGGCGCGGGGGCGGGGGGCGCCGGCGTGGGAGCCGGTGCCGGGGCCGGTGCGGGCGGAAGGACCGGAAGCGAGATGCCTCCTCCGCTGCCGCCACCGCAGGCGGCGATCACCAGGCTGCCCCCGATGGCTGCGATGGCTGCGATGGTTGCGAGAACGGGACGAGGCGCGGGCGCAGGAACGCTCTTCTTCATATGCTTTTCGGGTGTTGTTGAAAGAGAAACGAAGGCGGCCGGATGCTAGGTTTGCTCCGTGACGGGACAGTGACCGGCCAGGGGCCGCCGCGCCGCAGCGAGCCTGCTCAGGTGCTGCTGCTGCCTGCGCGGCCGGTGCGCGCGAAAGAGCTCGGAGACTGCCCGACCGAACGGCTGAAGGCCGCGCTGAACGCGCTGGCCGATTGATAGCCGATGGCATGCGCGACCTCGCCGAGCGAAAGGCCGTCGTGCCACAGCATGTCCTTGGCGAGCGCCATGCGCCACCGCAGCACGTATTCCATCGGCGGCACGCCGAGGATCCGCATGAAGTGCGAGGCAAACGCGGCGCGCGACATCCCCACCTTGCCCGCGAGATCCTCGATGGTCCAGCGCCGCGCCACGTCCTCGTGGATGAGCCGCAGCGCCTGTGCCATTCGCGCGTTCGCGAGGCCGGCGAGCAGGCCGGAGACCGGCGCGTCGTCCTGCGCCGGGCGCCAGCGCAAGGCCTCGATCAGCATGATCTCCACCAGGCGCTGCAGGATGGCGTCGCCGCCGGGCCTGGGCGACGTGTTCTCCTCGTCGATGGCGCGTGCGATCCAGGCCAGCCGCGCCGCCTGGGCGTCGGTGGCCTTGATGTGGACCACGGCCGGCAGGAGCCCCACGAGCAGTGGCGCGCTCGTCGGATCGAACAGGAAGTAGCCGCCGAGCATCCGGACCGCCGCCTCGTCCCCCTGCGCGCCGTGGCGGATTTCTCCCACCGGGTTCGCGTCGGCGACGCGCATGGTCGGGCGCTTCATGGCCTCGAGGTCACTGCCCATGCGGAAGCCGGGCGTCGCGGGCAGCAGGACGTAGTCGCCGGCCTCCATCAGGAAGGGTTCCGCCGACTCCAGGCCCAGCCAGCAGGAGCCCTTGAGCATCAGGCAGAAGCTCGGGTGCCCGTGGTTCGGGTACTGCACGGCCCAGCTTCCCGCGCCGCTGATGAACTTGGACAGCACGGTCCGCGGACGCAGCAGGGCCACGATGGAGGCCAGTGGATCCGGATTTAGACGATCACGCATGAAATGTAGATTGCACGAGATGGATCGTCTCTGTCAACCAACATAGCATCACCCGGTCTTGAAAGGAAACCGAACTTGAAAACCGCACTCATCACCGGCTGCTCCTCGGGCTACGGCAAGGCCACGGCAGAGCACTTCCTGAAACAGGGCTGGAACGTCGTCGCGACGATGCGCAAGCCCGATCCGGCGCTGCTGGGCGAGCCGTCGCCGCGCCTTCGCGTGGTCCGCCTCGACGTGACGGACGCCGACAGCATCGCGCAGGCCATCGGCGAAGGCTTGGCCGCCTTCGGCAGCATCGACGCGCTGGTGAACAACGCCGGCATCGGCCTGTTCTCGGCCCTCGAGGCCACGCCGATGGACACCATCCGCGAAGTGTTCGAGACCAACACCTTCGGCGTCATGGCAATGACCCAGGCCATGGTTCCGCTGATGCGCGAGCGCGGGGAGGGGACCATCGTCAACGTCACCTCCAGCGTCTGCTTCGCGGGCATGCCGCTGGTCGCGCCCTATGCGGCGAGCAAGTTCGCCATCGAAGGCTTCACCGAGGCCCTGTTCTTCGAACTCGAATCGGTGGGCGTGCGCGTCAGGCTCGTCGAGCCCGGCTACGGCCCCGGCACGGCCTTCACGGCCAACGGCATGGAGCGCATGAACGGCCTGATCCCGCCGCCGTACCAGGCCTACGCAGGGCAGCTCATGGCGCAGTTCGCGAACGCCGGCGCGGTGACGACACCCGACCAGGTGGCGGCGGCCGTCTTCGCCGCGGCAACGGAAGAGTCGGAACGGCTGCGCTTTCCGGCCGGGCCGGACAGCGCGCACCTGGCGGATGCACGGTGGAACAGCACCGACGACCAGTTCCTTGCCGGCATGCGGTCGATGCTGCGCATGAAGAAGTGAGGCTGGCTCCGAAGGCTCAGCGCCGCGTGCCCACCAGCACCGGCTGGAAGAAGGTGTCGTCGATGCGCCGCACGTCCTGCAGCCCCGCCTCCTGCATCAGCTCGCACAGCCTCGTCGTCGCAATGGCGTAGTAGCGCGAGCGCATCACGCGCGTGCTCACGGCCTGCGTGGCGAGGTCTTCCGTGACGAAGAAGAAGCCCAGGTCGTAGTGTTCGCCCTTGCCGCCGTCGTCGAAGTCCCAGACCTGGAACAGCACGTGGCGCTTGCCGCCGTCCACGCGCGCGCCGTAGTGCTTCACGAGGTTGCTGCCGCGCTCTTCCTTCGCGTAGTCGCGCACGCTGACCACGCAGCCGCCGCCGGGGCGCAGGCAGGCGGTCATCTGGCGCAGGGCGGTGAGCAGGTCGGCGTCGGTCTGCAGGTGCGGCATCGAGTTGTCGCAGGAGATCACGACGTCGAAGCCGCTGCCGTGATGCGTGTGTGCCTCGCGCATGTCGCACACCGAGAAGGCGATGTCGAGACCGCGCTGGCCGGCTTCCCGTTTCGCGCGCTCGATCTCTTCGGGCGACAGGTCCGAGGCCGTCACCGCATGGCCGAGCGCCGCAAGCCCCAGCGCCTGGGTGCCGATGCCGCATGACACGTCGAGCACCTTGCGATGCGCATCGGCGGACGGCCATTCGGCCGCGATGAGCTGCGAGAGCTTGTCGCCCTGCACGCGGATGCTCTCGTTCCAGTCCGGATAGATCAGGTGATAGAGCGGTGCGAGTTCGTCGTAGAAGTCGTTGGTCATCCGCGCATTGTGCGGGGCCTAACGCGGCACTTTGCCCGCGTTGCCCGGCGCGCGGAGGAAGTCGAAGTCCACGCCCTTGTCGGCCTGCGTCACGGCCTGCAGGAAGAGCTTGCGGTAGCCGCGCTCGGCGGTCGGCGCCACCGCCGGCGATTCCTTCGCGCGGCGCGCCAGTTCCTCGTCGGCTACCAGCAGCGAGATCTCGCGGTTCGCCACGCTGAGCCGGATGCGGTCGCCGCTGCGCACATAAGCCAACGGCCCGCCGATGGCCGACTCGGGCGTCACGTGCAGCACGATGGTGCCGAAGGCGGTGCCGCTCATGCGGCCGTCGGAGATGCGCACCATGTCCTTCACGCCGGCCCGGGCGAGCTTGCGCGGGATCGGCAGGTAGCCCGCCTCCGGCATGCCCGGCGCGCCCTTGGGGCCGATGTTCTTGAGCACCAGCACGTCGTGCTGCGCGACGTCGAGCTCGTCGCTGTCGATGCGGCGCGCCAGATCCTCGGCGTTCTCGAAGACCACGGCGCGGCCTTCGTGCTCCATCAGCGCCGGGTCGGCGGCCGACTGCTTGATGATCGCGCCGCCCGGCGCCAGGTTGCCCCACAGCACGGCGATGCCGCCCTGCGGGTAGATCGGCTGCGCCACCGGGCGAACCACGTCCTGCGCGAAGCCGGGGCCGGCGGCCTCGATCTCCTCGCCCAGCGTGCGGCCCGTGACGGTGAGGGCTTCGAGGTGCAGCAGCGGCTTGAGCTCGCGCAGCAGCGTGGCCATGCCGCCCGCGGCGTGGAAGTCTTCCATGTAGTGCTGGCCCGAGGGTTTCAGGTCGAGCAGCACCGGCGTCTCGCGGCCCATGCGGTCGAGCGCGTGCAGATCGATGTTCAGCCCCATGCGCCCGGCAATGGCCGCGAGGTGGACGATGCCGTTGGTCGAGCCGCCGATGGCCAGCAGCACGCGCATCGCGTTCTCGAAGGCGGCCGGGGTGAGCACCTTGTCGATGGTGAGGCGCTCGCGCGCGATCCGCACCGCCTGCGCGCCGGTCTGCTCGGCGATGCGGATGCGGTCGGCTGTGACCGCGGGTGGAGAAGCGCCGCCCGGCACCGTCATTCCCAGCGCCTCGGCGATGCAGGCCATGGTGCTGGCCGTGCCCATGACCGAGCAGGTGCCCACGCTCGCCACCAGCTGGTTGTTGACGTCGGCGGTTTCCTCCGCGTCGATCTCGCCCGCGCGGTAGCGGGCCCAATAGCGCCGGCAGTCGGTGCAGGCGCCCACGCGCTCGCCGCGATGGCTGCCGGTGAGCATCGATCCGGTGATGAGCTGAATGGCCGGCAGCCCCGCCGACGCCGCGCCCATGAGCTGCGCCGGCACGGTCTTGTCGCAGCCGCCGATGAGCACCACCGTGTCCATGGGCTGCGCGCGCACCATCTCCTCGGTGTCCATGGCCATGAGGTTGCGCAGGTACATGCTGGTCGGCGCGGCGAAGCTCTCGTGCACCGAGATGGTCGGGAACTCCATCGGCAGCCCGCCCGCGAGCATCACGCCGCGCTTCACGGCCTCGATGAGCTGCGGCGCGTTGCCGTGGCAGGGGTTGTAGGCGCTGCCGGTGCTGGCGATGCCGATCACCGGTCGGTCGAGCGCGGCATCGGTGTAGCCCGCGCCCTTGATGAAGGCCTTGCGCAGGAAGAGCGAGAAGCCGCGGTCGCCGTAGCTGGTGAGGCCCTTGCGCATGCCGGCGTCGGCGTTGCCGTCGTTGTCGTCGGGCTCGAATTTGGATTCGGTCATGGGATTTGGAGTTGGTTTTTCTTCGGGGCCGATGCCGGATCAGGCCAGCACGGCTTCATAGATGGCAAGGTCGCCGGCCGAGAAGCAGCAGAAGACGACTTCCTCGACCGGCGACGCCGCATCCGCCAGTGCCTCCCGCACCGTGCTCACCGCGAGCCTTGCCGCCGGCTCCACGGGGTAGCCGTAGATGCCGGTGCTGATGCCAGGAAACGCGATGCTGCGAACGCCGTGCGCCGCCGCGAGCGCCATCGAACGCCGGTAGCACGAGGCCAGCAGCTCCGGCTCGCCCGACCCGCCGCCGCGCCATACGGGCCCGACGGTGTGGATGACGAAGCGGGCGGGCAGCCGGTAGCCCTTGGTGAGCTTTGCATCGCCCGTCTTGCAGCCGCCCAGCAGCCGGCATTCGTGCACCAGCTCGGGCCCGGCCGCGCGATGGATAGCGCCGTCCACGCCGCCGCCGCCGAGCAGCGAGGAGTTGGCGGCGTTGACGATGGCGTCCACCCGCAGGGTCGTGATGTCGGCGCGGATGGCGCGCAGAGTGGTCGTAGGGGTCATGTGCCGAGGCATCGTAGGCGTGCTGGCCGGAGTCGGGCAAACCCGATTACGAAGAAGGTTTCAAATACTTACGATTCCAGCGCCGGACGCATTCGCCCGGCACCCGTCGCCGCGTGGCTTCGATCTTGCATGGGCTGCGGGCTGTTCTCAACCCGAGGGAGAGTCGATGAAAAGCTTGTTGCCGTGGCGCCGCGCCGGTGTTTTTCTCTGCATGGCGTTCGCGGGCGCGGTGGCTGCCCACGCGCAGGTGCTGCAGTTCAAGTGGGGCCACGTCTACGAGCCCACGAGCATCTTCCACCAGCAGGCCGAGCTGGCGGCGCGCAAGATCGCCGAGCAGTCCGAAGGCAGGATCAAGATAGAGGTGGTGCCTTCTTCCAAGCTGGGGCAGGAGGGCGACTATCCGCTGATGCTGGCGAACGACTCGGTGCAGATCGCCTACGTCGGGCAGGCCACGCTGGCCGAGGGCTATCCGCCGCTGAGCCTGGCGAGCTATCCCTTCGCCTTCAAGGACCTCGACCACATGCGCAAGTACCTGGCGAGCCCGCTGCTGGCCGAGCTCATGAAGGGCTACAACGAGAGGAGCGGCAACCGCATGGTCGCCTCCGTCTACTACGGCGCGCGCCAGGTCACCTCGGCCAAGCCGCTGGCCAGGCCGGAAGACTTCCGCGACCTGCGCCTGTACGTGCCCGCCGCCGCGGCCTACCAGCTCTTCGCCACCGCGGTCGACGCCAAGCCGGTGACGCTGCCCTTCATGAGCCTGTACGGCTCGCTCAAGAAGAGCGAAGTCGAGGCGCAGGAAAACCCGCTGGACATCGTCAAGTCGAAGAAGCTCTACGAGGTGCAGAAGTACGTGCTGCTGACCGCGCACGTCTACGACACACTGGGCATCGTCATCGGCAAGGCCGCGTGGGGCAGGCTGAATCCGCAGCAGCAGGCGATGGTCGAGAAGGTGCTGGTGGAAACCGCCAAGTGGACCAACGTCGGCGTGATTGCCGGCGAGCTGGAGGACGAGAAGTTCCTGCGCGACAAGGGCATGACCGTGACGCAGGCCAACCGGCTGCCGTTCCTGGAACGGGTCGGCAAGCGCTCCACGCCCGAGCAGATGGGCGCGCGGCCGGGCGACTACGCGCGGCTGCAGGCGCTGGTGAACTAGGGCGCTTCGACGAAGGCGCGCTGGAGCGCCTGCGACAGATCCGCCACCAGGGCCTCGCGCTGCGGTGAAGGGCGCCAGAAGCTGCGAGAGGCGATTCCAGCGGCTTCCCACTCAGGATGGTTGCGCGCCGGCTGCGCGCCGCGCACCGCGGCGGCGGCAGCGCGCGTGGGCGCATCGCCGTCCTCGGGCGATTCGGCCGTGATGCGCTGCGTGGCCGCATGCCCGCGCAGTTCCAGGGCCTGCGTCAGCTTCAGCTGCCACGCGGCCAGCGTGAACAGCACGCCGTCTTCCACGGTGAGCTCGTGCACGTCGCGCAGCTTGTTGGCCAGCTTGCGCCCGAGCGGCCCCAGGCCTTGCGACACCGCGCCGCCGATGGCGCCGCCGAGCGCCGCGCCCGCGCCCAGCGAGATGCCAGCCACGGCCAGGTCGGCCACCACGCCCACCGCCGCGCCGATGACCGCGCCCTTGCCCAGGCGCAGGCCGGCGTCCTTCATCGCCTCGGGGCTGAAGAAGTCCAGCGTCCAGCGGCCTTCGATGATCGGCAGCGGCGCCTCGTCGGCATCGCCCTGGCGAAAGCCGTAGAGCGCGAGCAGGTCGTCGGTGCAGCGCTGGGCCTTGTCGAACACGGCCTTCTGCAGCGCCGCGACGAGCGCCTTGCGGCGCGCTTCGTCGGCGAACTCGGTGGACGACACCGTGCGGCGCAGCGCCGCGGCATCGACCAGCAGGTCGGCGATGCGTGTGCATGCCGACTGCCGGCGCTGGGCCGCTTCGGAAGCCAGCGCCTCGACCACGCCGCGCAGCAGTTCGCGCCGATCGCGCAGCAGCGTGGCGAGGTCGCCGTACAGGTCCTGCTCGGCGCCGACGAAGGGCGCCGCCGCATCGAAGCGCACCTGCACGTGCAGGCCGTAGGCCGAGAGCAGTTCTTTCCACGCCGGTTCGCGGCTGGCGGCGTCGCGCACGAAGTTGAGCACCGGCAGCACCGGCCGCGCGCAGGAGTTGAGCAGCTCGATCTCGTCGCGGAACTTGGGCAGCACCGGCTCGCGCACGTCGATGACCAGGAAGGCGGCGTCGATGTCGAGCATGGTGCGCAGCACCTTGGCCTCCTGCTCGAACACCCCGTGGGCCTCGGGACCCTGCAGGAAGCGGCGGATGCGTTCCGGCGGCGTTGCCTGCGCATCGAAGCCGGCAAGGTGCTCGCGCAGCGCGACGGCGTCTTCCAGGCCCGGCGTGTCGAAGAAGCGCACGGCGGCTTCGCCGTTCACGTCGAGATCGACCGATTCCACATGGCGCGTGGTGCCCGGGCGCTGCGACACCTCGCCGAAGTCGACGCGCCGCGTGAGCGTGCGCAGCAGCGAGGTCTTGCCGGCGTTGGTGTGGCCGACGACGGCGATGCGGATGGCTTGCTGTGGCTGCTGCGTCATGGCGCGATGTCCGGGCGGTCGCCGGCGGTGATGCGTTCGAGGCCGGTGTCGCGCAGCCAGTCGATCCAGCGCTGCGTGGCGCCGGCATGGGGGGCGCCGGCCAGCCAGAGGCGGCATTCGCCGCAATGCATCAGCACTTCGCGCAGGAAGCGCTCGGTGCCCCGGTCGGGGCTCGACACGGCATGGCAGATCACCAGCACCGTGCGCGGGCGGGCCTGGGCCAGCTGGTCGAGCAGGGCGCGCCGCGCGGGGGCGCCGCCGTCGATGCGCTGCGCGTGCGCTGCGAACTCGGCGGGAAGCCCGGCTGGCGGCCAGGGCATGTCCGGCGGCAATTCGAAGCCGATGACGAAGAGGGTGTCGTGCAGCTGCGAGGCCGGCAGGCTCGCGGGCATGGCGCCGCGCAGGCGGCCCGGGTCGGCATCGACGATGCTTGCCGGCGCGAGCGCGGTGAAGCGGGCCGCCAGCTTGCGGTAGTAGGGCTCCTGCCATTCGGGCTGCAGCGCCTTGCGGCGCCTGCGCAGGACGGCGGCGCTGAGCAGCACCAGCAACAGGCGCGGCAGCAGCCCGTAGACCGCAATGCAGCCGGTGAGCCACAGCGCCCAGGTGCGCTGGCCCGCGGCGCCGGGGGCGGCGGCCATCACCGTGGCGGCATCGGGAACGGGAAAGCCCAGCTTCGCCGGCGCCCAGCCCAGCGCCTGCACCGCGCGCACGAAGAATTCCGGATCGAGGATCGTCGTCTCCCAGCTCAGCGTGTAGCTGCGGAACGCGAGCGCGAACAGCATGGCTGCGAGCACCACTGCGAACGAAAGAGACCAGATGCCATGGCTCACCAGGCCGAAGGCCCAGGGCAGCAGCTTCGCGCGCGACAGCAGCCCCGTGGCCGCGCGCACCAGCACCGGCGCCTGACCGCGCTTGCCGCCTCCCACGCGCGCGGTGAGCGACAGCCAGATCCAGCCGAGCGACGCGGTATTGACGGAGCCCAGCGGCAACCACAGGCCCAGCAGCCACAGCAGCAGCGTGAGCGCGTGCAGGCCCAGCAGGCTCGCGAGCGCGACGATCACGTTGATGTGGCGCTCTCCGCCGCCGACCACGTTGCCCGCCAGCCCCAGCCCCGCAATCACGATCAGCGCCGCGAGCCCGAGCAGCACCCAGGGTGCCCATTGGCGGGCGCGTGCGAGTTCGGGCTGGAGGCCGATCCGTTCGCCCAGCAGCAATGCGCGCTGGGTGATCCGTTCGTGGGCATCGGCTGTGCGGGAGGCCGCCAGGCGCAGGGCCTGCGCGTCGTCGAGCGGGCCGTTCTGCTCGGTCCATCGGATGGCCTCGGTGATCACCGCTTCCGGAAAGGCAGGTTCGCGCAGCGCGGTCAACGCGGTGTTGGTCAACAGGGTCCCTTCGCAGCCAGTCGTATCGCTCACTGATCGCTTGGATATCGCTCAATGAGGCTCCTGCGCGGCGCAGGGGCGCGCAAATTATGCCCGGCAGGTTCCGAGCGGCCGGGACCAGGCACGACGAAGAACGGGGCCGCGAACGGCCCCGTTTGAGGGGATGCGCGCGGGGCTAGCGGAGGCCGAAGAACGAGAGCACGGCGACGACGACCACGACCAGACCGACGATGTAAATGATGGAATTCACGCGAGGACTCCTCTGCTGTGTTGAAGACGAATTCAGCATTGCGCTTCCTTCGGGTCCTCGCTGTCGGCAGGGGGCGGCGGGCGCTGTAGGCGTGTGTGAAGCACCGCACCGGGTTTGTCCGGCATCCCGGCGATCGTCAGCGCTTCCTGGCCGGGCCCAGGGTGCGTTCCAGCAGCCACAGCATCGCCGCCCGGGTTTCTTCCACGTTCGCGCCTGCATCGATGGCCAGCGCGGCCCGGTCGAAGGCCGCCGCGAGCAGCTGCGTGACGGCGTCGAGCGATACCTCGTCCTTGCCCACGCCGGCACGCGCCAGCCCTTCGCGAAGCGATGCGGCCGAAGTTGCGTTGTCCATGGCCACGATCTCCTCCATGCCCAGCACCGCGGGGCCGTCGATCAGCAGCAGCCGCGTGCGGCCCGGTGCCGTCATCGCGCTCAGGTAGGCCTTGCTGCCCTCGAGCAACGCCTCGCGCGGCGAGAGCTGCTCGGGCGCGGCCGCCTCGATGTCGGCCGCCACGGCCTGGCCCTCGCGCAGCAGCACCTGGCGGAACAGGTCGCGCTTGTCGGTGAAGTGGTGGTACAGCGCACCGCGCGTGATGCCCGCGGCCACGGCGATCTCGGGCGTGGAGGTGTCGCCGTAGCCCTTGTCGACGAAGAGGGCGCGCGCGGCATCGAGCAGCGCGAGGCGGGTGGCTTCGGTGCGTTCGCGGTTGGTCCTGACCGTTTCGGAACTGGCTTTGCTCATTTACATGCAGTCTGTTGGTAAGTTATATTTCAATTTACATGCAGTCTGTATGTTAGATGAAAGGATCGATCGTGAAGGTGACGAGCTACTACCCCGTTCTCATGACCAACGACGTCGCGGGAACGGCGGATTTCTACAAGGCGCATTTCGGTTTCGTGCCGCTATTCACCAGCGACTGGTACGTGCATCTGCAGTTGGCTGACGAGCCTTCGGTGAACCTCGCCGTGCTCGACGGCCGGCACGAGACCATCCCGGCCGCCGCGCGCGGGCAGGTGGCGGGCGGCACGCTGCTGAACTTCGAGGTGGAAGACCCCGACGCGGTGCACGACCGGCTGAAGGCCGCCGGCCTGCCGATCCTGCTGCCGCTGCGCGACGAGGCCTTCGGCCAGCGCCACTTCATCACGCGCGACCCGAACGGGGTGCTGATCGACGTCATCAAGCCGATCCCGCCGTCGGGCGAATTCGCCGCGCAGTACGAAGCGGGCGCCCTCCCGACCTGAAGGCCGGTCAGGCGCGCAGCGCCTCGTCCTCGTCCAGGCTGTCGCCGAGGAAGCCGCCGCTCTGGTGCGCCCACAGCCGCGCGTACAGCCCGCCCTGGGCCATCAGCGTGCGGTGGTCGCCTTCTTCCACCACGCGGCCTTCGTCGAGCACGATGAGCCGGTCCATCGCGGCGATGGTCGAGAGCCGGTGCGCGATGGCGATCACGGTCTTGCCTTCCATCAGCGTGTAGAGGCTCTGCTGGATGGCGGCCTCCACTTCCGAGTCGAGCGCGCTGGTGGCCTCGTCGAGCAGCAGGATCGGCGCGTCCTTCAGCATCACGCGCGCAATGGCCACGCGCTGGCGCTGGCCGCCCGAGAGCTTCACGCCGCGCTCGCCCACGTGCGCCTCGTAGCCGCGCCGGCCGCTCGCGTCGCCCAGCGTCTGGATGAAGTCGTGAGCCTCGGCGCGCCTGGCCGCGGCCTCGATCTGCTCCTTCGTCGCGTCGGGCCGGCCGTAGGCGACGTTGTCGGCCACCGAGCGGTGCATGAGCGACGTGTCCTGCGTGACCATGCCGATGTGGCTGCGCAGCGAGTCCTGCGTGACGTGCGCGATGTCCTGCCCGTCGATCAGGATGCGGCCGCTTTCCAGGTCGTGGAAGCGCAGCAGCAGGTTCACCAGCGTCGACTTGCCCGCGCCCGAGCGGCCGACCAGGCCGATCTTCTCGCCGGGCTTCACCGTCAGCGTCAGGTCGTCGATCACGCGGCGGCCCGCGTCGGCGTAGCGGAAGCTCGCGTGCTCGAAGCGCACTTCCCCGCGCGGCACCTCGAGCGCCTTCGCGTCGGCGGCGTCGACCACCGTGCGCGGTCGCGAGAGCGTCTTCATGCCGTCCTGCACCGTGCCGATGTTCTCGAACAGGCTGGTCATCTCCCACATGATCCAGTGCGACATGCCCTGCAGCCGCAGCGCCATCGCCGTGGCCGCCGCCACCGCGCCGATGCCGACCGCGCCGTGCGACCAAAGCCACAGCGCCACGCCCGCCATGCCGGCCGTGAGGCCCATGCTCAGCGTGTGGTTGACGATCTCGAAGGCGCTCACCAGCCGCATCTGGCCGTAGCCCGTCTTCATGAATTCGCGCATCGCGTCGCGGGCGAAGCCGGCTTCGCGCTGCGTGTGCGAGAACAGCTTGACGGTGGCGATGTTGGTGTAGGCGTCGGTCACGCGGCCGGTCATGAGCGCGCGCGCGTCGGCCTGCTCCTTGCCGACCTTGCCCAGGCGCGGCACGAAGTAAACGAGCGAGCCGATGTACAGCGCCAGCCAGATCAGGAAGGGCCAGACCAGCTGCGCGTCGAGCAGGCCCACCAGGATGATCATCGTGGCCACGTACACGCCCATGGCCACCAGCACGTCGGCCAGCACGAACACGGTGTCGCGCACCGCCAGCGCGGTCTGCATGACCTTGGCCGTGATGCGGCCGGCGAACTCGTCCTGGTAGAAGGCCATGCTCTGGCCCAGCATCAGCCGGTGGAAGTTCCAGCGCAGGCGCATCGGCAGGTTCACCGCGAGCGTCTGGTGCTTCACGATGGTCTGCAGCGCCACCACCACGATGCTGATGACCAGGAAGGCGGCCAGCCACATGAGCGTGCCGCCGCGGTCCTGCCACAGGCGCGAAGGCTCCTGGCCGGCGAGCCAGTCGACGATGCGCCCGAGGATGGCGAACAGCGCGGCCTCGAAGATCGACATGGCGGCGGTGAGCAGCGCCATCACCGCGATCTTGCCCCGCACGCCGTGCGTGCAGGCCCAGAGGAAGGCGAGGAAGCCCTGCGGCGGCAGCGCGGGTTCTGCGGCGGGGTAGGGGTGAAGGAGTTTTTCGAAGAAGCGGAACAAGGGCACAGTCTCCCGGAGAGCTCAGGACTTTAGCCGCGCATGCATGACCTTGCCCCGAAAAGGTGCGTTCTTCGGCAGGCGCTCGGCAGGCTCCATGTCGCCCAGCCTCTCGCCCAGGAAGTCGATGAAGGTGCGCAGCTTTGGCGACATGTACTGCCGGCTGGTGTACACCGCGAAGAGCGTCACGGGCGTGGCCTCGAAATCCGGCAGCAGCCGCACCAGGCGGCCCTGCGCGATGTCGTCGTCGATCAGCCAGGTGGGCATGTAGGCGATGCCCATGTCCGCGCGCACCGCATGCAGCGTGAGCGTGGTGTCGTCCGAGCGCATGGCCGGCACCAGCCGCAGCGGAAACATCCGCCCGCCCGGCCCCTTGAGCGCGAGGTTGTCCAGGTTCACGTAGCTGGGCACGATCGCGCCCACCCGTGCGAGATCGGCCGGCACCGAGGGCATGCCGCCCGTGCGTTCCAGGCAGGCCGGCGTGCCCGCGAGGAAGAAGGGCACGCGGCACAGCGGCCGGGCGATCAGCGCGGGCGAGGGCTCCTGCGTGGCGCGCAGCGCGATGTCGTAGCCGTCGGCCGCCAGATCGACCTTGCGGTTCTCCAGGTGCATGTCGACCAGCACTTCGGGGTACTTCTCTCGGTAGTCGGCCAGCACGCGGGCGAAGCGCGGCGTGGCGCACCACACGGGCGCGCTCACCTTGAGCTGGCCGCGCGGCGTGTCGTGCGCCTGGCCGATGGCGGCCTCGGCCGCGTCGAGCAGGTCGAGCGCGCGGCGGCTCTGCTCGTACCAGGCGGTGCCGGCCTCGGTCAGGCTCAGGTGGCGGCTGGAGCGGTGCAGCAGCCGCGCGCCCAGCGACTTCTCCAGCTGCGCGACATGCTTGCTCGCCATCGGCGGCGACATGCCCAGCCGCTCGGCCGCCGCCACGAAGCTGCCCGCTTCAACGACTTCGCGGAACACCCGCAGGCTGGTCATTCGGTCCATGAGAGAACGTCCTTCTAGAAGATTTCCTGGCAGGAACTGATTCGATGCATCGTAGCCTGTCGATTTCTTGCGGGGAAATGTCTAGAGTCGATGCAACGCTTTCAAGGAGCATCGACTTGACCCACGACAACACCGCTGTTTCGCCGCGCCTGCCCACGTACTTCATCTCGCACGGTGGCGGCCCCTGGCCCTGGATGAAGAAGGAAATGGGCCCGACCTACGACCGGCTCGAAGCCTCGCTGGCCGACATGCCGCGCCAGATCGGCCGCACTCCCGCCGCCATCCTGATGGTGTCGGCGCATTGGGAGGCGCCCGCCTTCACGGTGCAGGGCAACCCCAAGCCGCCCATGATCTACGACTACGGCGGCTTCCCCCCGCACACCTACGAGGTGCACTACGACTCGCCCGGTTCGCCCGAACTGGCGCAGCGCGTGCAGTCGCTCATCGCCGCCGCCGGCCTGCCGGTGCAGATCGACCCGCAGCGCGGCTACGACCACGGCATGTTCTCGCCGATGGCCGCGATCTACCCCAGGGCCGACGTGCCGGTGGTGCAGCTGTCGCTGCGCCGCGGCCTCGACCCCGCCGAACACCTCGCGCTGGGCCGTGCGATCGCACCGCTGCGCGACGAGAACGTGCTGATCGTCGGCAGCGGGCTGAGCTACCACAACCTGCGCAACTTCGGCCCGCAGGCTCACGGCGTGTCGAAGGCCTTCGACGACTGGCTCGACGCTGCCGTGGTGAAGAGCACGGCCGGCGAGCGCAGCGCGCAGCTCCTGCAGTGGGATTCAGCCCCCGCCGCGCGCATGGCGCATCCACGCGAGGAACACCTGATTCCGCTGATGGTGGCCGTCGGCGCCGCCGAGGGAGAAGCCGGCGAGCGCGTGTATCACGAGGATGCCTTCATGGGCGGGCTCGTGGTGTCGAGCTTCCGCTTCGGCGCCTGACGTTTCAGCTGCGGCGCGCACCGTCGGCATCCACCAGCCCCACGCGCGTCTGCCGGCCCCAGGTGCCGCGCCCCGTCAGGAACGTCCACCAGCCCCACGCCGCACCCGTGTGCCGCAGGATCTGGAAGGTGAAGGGCTCGACCAGCGCGGCCGCGAAGGCCTGCACGAAGTTGGCTTCGCCGCCGTTGCCCAGCCAGCGCCGGTACAGGTGCACCGACCACAGGTGGAAGACGAGGTCGAGCACGATCTTCGCGCCGATCACGCCGGCCACCGGCGCCAGCACGCCGAGGTTGCCGCGCACGATGTACACCAGCAGCAGGCCGAAGGCTGCAAGGCCGTAGAGCGGCTGCAGCGTGTCGACCGCCTTCACCGGCAGCATCGCGACGCCGAGCCAGCCGTAGCGCCGGTCGCCGACCATCGCGCGGTACCAGAACTGCGTCTGCAGGAAGCCGCCGAACCAGCGGCGGCGCTGGCGCAGGAAGGCGCCGGTGCTGCTCGGCGCGTCGGTGTGCGCCTGCGCGTCGCCGAGCACGCGCACCGTCCACGGCAGGCCGTGGGCCTGGGCGTGGCGGTGCAGGCGGTGGATGAGCTCGTAGTCTTCGACCAGGCAGTCGGTGTCGAAGCCGCCCACCGCGCGCACGGCCTCGGTGCGAAAGCCCGCGAAGGCGCCCGAGATCAGCAGCAGGCCGTTGACGCGCATCCACGCATAGCGGGAGAGGAAGTTGCGGATGTACTCATAGGTCTGGAACCACTGGAAGCAGCGGCCGGCCAGCGTACGGCTGCACACGGGCGTGATGACGCCGGTGGCGGCCACGAGTTCCGGTTCCTCCGAGAAGGCGCGGCGCACGGCGCCGATGGCGCGGCCGTCGAGCAGGGTGTCGCCGTCGACCGTGAGCACGATGTCGGTGTCGATGCACAGGATGGCCGCGTTCAGCGCCACCGCCTTGCCGCCGTGCGGCAGCCGCAGCCAGCGCAGGGAAGGATGCAGCGTGCTGGGGGCGCTCAGCGCGCCGAGTTCGGGAGCGACGAGCCCGTAGCGGGTGGTGAGCAGCTCGGCCGTGCCGTCGCTCGAGCCGTCGTCCGCGATCACGATGCGGTCGGGCAGGTCGCTCTGGGCCAGCAGGGCGGCCAGCGTTACCGGCAGCACGGCGGCCTCGTTGTGCGAGGCGACGATCACGCCCAGGGTGTTGCGCCGCGCGGCTGCCGCCGGCGAAGGCGTCGGCCGAGGCCGCAGGATCGGCAGCGTCATCCACGCGACGAAGAGCAGCAGCACCGTGTCGTACAGCACGTAGGCCACGCCCACCGACCACGCTCCCACGTCGACAGCCTTGAACGCCATGGCGAAGAGCAGCGCCCAGAGCAGGAGCACGCCCCCGTGGATGAGCCAGCTGCGCAGCGGCGTGGCGGGGGGAGTCAGGCGCGGCGACGCGGCCAGGAAGGCGCTTTGCAGAGGATCGTTCAAGGGAAGTGGCCCGGGCGGCAGTCGGTCGGTCGATTGGTGGTTCGTGATACGCAAATACTCGGCCTGCGGTTTCGAAAAGCCCGGGGAATGCCCGGACAATCGCACGCGCTTCCGACTGAGTCGGCCCCCGCCCGAAAATTCCCCGCATGCTCGCACAAACCCGCTACACCCGAACCGCGATCGCGCTGCACTGGCTGATCGCGGTGCTCATGATCATCAACATCGCGCTGATCCTGTTGGTCGACCGCTATCCCGACGAGTGGGTGCGCCCGGCCGTCGACACCCACAAGTCCATAGGCATCACGGTGCTGGGTCTGGTCATCATGCGCATCCTCTGGCGCGTCACGCACAAGCCGCCGGCCATGCCGGGCTCCTACGGCGCCTTCGAGCGCTTCGCAGCCCACTTGGCGCACGGTGCGCTGTACGTGCTGATGATCCTGCTGCCGCTGTCGGGCTGGATGCACGACTCGGCCTGGAAGGACGCCGCCACGCACCCGATGCAGCTTTTCGGCCTCTTCGAATGGCCGCGCATCGGCTGGATCATGGCCATCGAGCCGACGGTGAAGGAAACTTGGCACACCGTGCTGGGCGGCGTGCACGAATGGGCCGGCTACGTGCTGTACGTGCTCGTCGGCCTGCACGTGCTGGCCGCGCTGAAGCACCAGTTCCTCGACGGCGAACGCGAGCTGCAGAGGATGTGGCCATGAACGCCGACCTCATCGCGCGCATCGATGCGCTCTCGACCCATCACGACGCGGTGCACCAGGGCGTGCGCGTGCGCTGGCGCCGCTTCGGCACGGACACCAGTCGCCCGCCGCTGGTGCTGCTGCACGGCGGCCACGGCAGCTGGATGCACTGGCTGCTCAATGCCGAGGCGCTCTCAGCCGGCCGCACGCTGTGGCTGCCCGACATGCCCGGCTTCAACGAATCTGACGCACCGCCGCGCGTGGCACCCGGCGAAGACCCGCTGCAGCCGCTGCTCGCCGCGCTCGGCGGCACGCTCGACCAGCTCATCGGCGCAGGCACCGTCATCGACCTCGGCGGCTTCTCCTTCGGCGGGCTGACGGCCGCGCGCTTCGGCGCCGGTCGCGGTGCGGTCCGCCGGCTCGCGCTGATCGGCAGCGGCGGCCACGGCACGCTGCGGCGCATGACGGCGCAGATGATCAACTGGCGCGCCGCCCCCGACCGCGAGGCCGAGCGCGCGGCGCTGCTGCACAACCTGGGGGCGCTGATGCTGCACGACGCCGCCGCCATCGACGAGCTGGCCTTCGCCATCCACGACGTCTCCTGCCATGGCACGCGCTTCCGCAGCAAGGAGGTGTCGCAGTCGGGCGGGCTGCAGCAGGCGCTGGCCACGATGGGCGTGCCGACGCTGCTGCTGTGGGGCGAGTTCGACGTCACGGCCGATCCGCGCCCGCTGGTGGCCCAGCTCGCTGCCGAAGGCCCGGGGCGCGAAGGCGTGGTGGTCGACGGCGCCGGGCACTGGGCGCAGTACGAGCGCGCCGACGAGGTCAACGCGCGGCTTCTGGAGTTTTTCCGCTGAGCCTCGCTGCGGCCGTGATTGCGGCCGCTATTGCTGCTGCTTCACCAGCCCCAGCTTGCGGATGATGTCGCCCCACTGGTCATAGGTGGCGCGCGTCAGGTCGGCCAGCTGCTTCGGACTCGATGACTCGGCCTCGTAGGCGCCCTGGCGGAAGAAGTCGCGCGTGGCCGGCATCGCCAGTACCTGCGCCAGCGCGGCATTGAGCTTCTCGACCACCGGCGCCGGCATGCGCGCCGGCCCGTAGAAGCCCAGCCAGCTCGGCATGTCGACGCCGCTCACGCCCTGTTCGCCCATGGTGGGCACGTCGGGCAGCATGGGGCTGCGCTTGGGCGCGGCCACCGCCAGCATGCGCACCTTGCCGGTGGCCGTGTTCTGGATGGCGTTGGGCGCCGCGTCGAAGTAGTACTGCACGCGGCCCGCAAGAAAGTCCTTGGCCGCGTCGGCGCCGCCCTTGTAGGGCACGTGCACCACGTCCAGCCCGGCCTGCCGCGCGAAGGCCTCGCCGTAGATGTGCGAGGAGGTGCCGGTGCCGAAGGAGGCGTAGCTCATCTTTCCCGGGTTGGCCTTGATGTACGCCACCAGCTCCTGCACCGTGCGCGCCGGCACGCTCGTGTGCACCGTCAGCACCAGCGGGCCGCGCGCGCCGAGCGAGATCGGCGTGAGGTCCTTGAACGGGTCGTAGCGCACCTGCGCCAGCGTCTGCGGGTTCTGCGCCACGACGGAGGAGGGCGCGTACATGAAGGTGTAGCCGTCGGGCGCGGAGCGGATCACCTCCTCGGTCGCGAGGATGAAGCTCGCGCCCGGCCGGTTCTCCACGATCACCGGCGTCTGCAGCACTTCGCCGAGCTTGTTCGCGACGAAGCGCGCCTGCGCGTCCGAGGCACCGCCGGCCGCCAGGCCCAGCACGATGCGGATCGTGCGGCCTTTTTCCGGGAAGGGTGCGGCGGCATGGGCCGGCAGCAAAGGGCTTGCGGCGCCGAGCGCGAGCCAGGCCGCGAAGCGCTTGCGATGCAGCGAAGCGGAAAAAGAAGAAGCCTTCATGTCGCTCATTGTTTGACCAACCCGACCTGCTGCACCATCGCGCCCCAGCTGTCGTAGGTCGAGCGCGTGATGCTCGCGAACTCGGCCGGCGTGGTGGCGCCTGCCTCGTAGCCGCCGCTGCGATAGAACTCCTGCACCTGCGGCATCGCCAGCACCTTGGCGAGCGCCGCGTTGAGCTTTTCCACCACCGGTGCCGGCATGCGCGCCGGGCCGTAGAAGCCCAGCCAGCTCGGCAGGTCGAGCCCGGCGTAGCCCTGCTCGGCGAAGGTGGGCACGTTGGGCAGCGCCGCGATGCGCGCGCTGGAGGCTACCGCGAGGATCTTCACCTTGCCGGTGGAGGCGGTGATGATGGCCGAGGAGGCCGAGTCGAACATGTACTGCACGCGCCCGCCGATCAGGTCCTTTGCCGCGTCGGAGCCGCCCTTGTACGGAATGTGCACCGCGTCGATGCCGGTCTTCTTCACGAAGGCCTCGCCGTAGATGTGCGAGGAGGTGCCCGCGCCGAACGAGGCGTAGCTCACCTTGCCGGGGTGCGACTTCACGTAGGCCACCAGCTCCTTCACGTTGTTGACCGGCACGGTGGTACTCAGCGACAGCACCAGCGGCCCGCGCCCGCCCATCGAGATGGCGGTGAAGTCCTTGAACGGGTCGTAAGGCACCTGCGCGAAGGTGTGCGGGTTCTGCGCCATGGTGGAAGAGGGCGCGTACAGCAGCGTGTAGCCGTCGGGCAGGGCGCGCGACACCTCGTTGGCCGCGAGCATGGTGCTGGCGCCGGGCTTGTTGTCGACGATCACGCTGGTGCCCAGCACCTCGCCGAGCTTCTGCGCAACGATGCGCGCCTGCGCGTCGGTGCCGCCGCCGGGCGTGAAGCCCACGACGATGCGGATGGGTTTGCCGCGCGCCGGAAAGTCCTGCGCCATGGCCAGGGGCGCGAGGCCCAGAAGGACTGCGGCGCCGATGGCCGAGCCGAAGGCACGGCGGGTGCCGTGGGGTTTCTTCATCGATGTCTCCGTTGGAATGCTTTTTCAATATTGATCTTGAAATCCATAAAAATCCATATTTACTAGGGAATACCCCAAATATTGGACTTTTAACTTTCAAAAAATGGAAAGTGAAATCAAAATACGACAAAACAAGCCAAGCCGAGAACGCATTCATGAAAACTGTCGTCCGTACCGACGAGCGCATCCTGTCTTCCGACATCTTCGACCGCGACAGCCGCGTCAAGCGGCCTGACCACGGCAGCTGGGCCGAGCCCGGCAAGAGCATTCCGGTCTATCACCGCTGCGGCGTGCTGGTGGTGGGCGGCGGCCCTTCGGGCACCGCCGCCGCTGCCGCCGCCGCCCGCGCGGGCGCCGACGTGGCGCTGCTCGAGCGCTACAACCACCTGGGCGGCCTCTCGACCGGCGGCCTCGTCATCTGGATCGACCGCATGACCGACTGGGAAGGCAAGCTGGTCATCCGCGGCTTTGCCGAAGAGCTGTTCGACCGCCTGCCCGCTGAGGCCATCGCCGGCCCGGCGCGCGAGGACTGGGGCTCGCAGGACGCGGCCAAGGCCGCGCACTGGTCGCAGCGCACTGCGGCCTACCACGGCGTCGTCACCTGGTCGCCCACCATCGACCCCGAGCGGCTGAAGCTGCTCTCGCAGGAGATCGTGCTGGAGCGCAAGGTCAAGCTCATCTACCACTCGTGGGCCGCCATTCCCATCGTGCAGGACGGCGCGGTGAAGGGCGTGGTGTTCGAGAGCAAGGAAGGCCGCATGGCCATCATGGCCGACGTGGTGGTCGACGCCACCGGCGACGGCGACCTGTTCGCCCGCGCCGGCGCCGAGTACGTGAACGACATCGAGGAGGCCGACGTGCATCACTGCATGAACACCTCCTGGCTCTTCGGCGGCGTGGACATGAACCGCTGGATCGACTTCAAGGCCGGCCAGCCCGAGGCCTTCACCGCCTTCATGGCGGGCGGGCGCGAGCAGTGCGGCCTGTTCGAGCGGCCTTTCGTCTCGTGGCGCAACGACGTGGCGCTCTTCATGGGACCGCGCCAGTCGGGTTACTCGGCGCTCGACGTGGACGACCTCACCGCCGTGGAGGTGCGCTCGCACCGCGCCATGGCCGCGCACCTCGACTACTTCCGCGCCCATGCGCCGGGCTTCGAGAACGCGTATTTGATGCTGAGCGCGCCGCAGATCGGCGTGCGCCATGCGCGGCGCCTGGTCGGCGTGGGCTCGGTGCTGCGCAGCCAGTGGCCCGACGGCGTGCCGCTGGCCGACGAGATCGGCGTGTCGCCCGCCGTCTCGCCCAAGTTCCCGAACATCTCCATCCCCTACGGCGCGCTGGTGCCGAAGCAGCTCGACGGACTGCTGGCCTGCGGGCGCCACATCTCCTGCGACCGCAACTCGCACGGCTTCATGCGCGAGATCCCGCAGTGCTGGATCACCGGGCAGGCCGCAGGCGTGGCGGCCGCGCTGGCCTCGCGCGGCGGCATCGAGCCGCGCTTCGTCGACGTGGGCGCGCTGCAGTCCGCGCTGCTGGAGCAGGGCGTGCATCTGCGCGCCGGGGCTGGCACGGGGCAGGGCGCGGCGGCTTCGCCCGCCACGGCCGAGGCCGGCGCCTGATGAGCCTGCACTGGAACCGGCGCGGCCATGAACCCGGCAACCCTCCATCCGCGAGCCTCTACATTCGGTAGTCCCGATCCTGAGAGTCTTGCGAAGGGTTCCTCCATGTCCACCGAAAAGAACGACACCTCTTTCCCCCAGGCCGAACAGCAGGCCGACGTGCGCGGCGAGCGCTCCGACACCGTGAGCGCGCTGGAGCGCGGCATCTCGGTGTTGCGCTGCTTCAGCGAAGACCGACCCGTGCTCGGCCATGCCGACCTGGCGCGCATGACCGGCATCCCGCGCGCCACCGTCAACCGGCTGGTCGCCACGCTGCTCTCGCTGGGCATGCTCAAGGCGGCGCAGGCGCCCGACCGCTTCATGCTCGGCCCGGGCGTGGTGTCGCTGTCGCGCGTGTTCCTCGGCAGCCTCGACGTGCGCGCCGCAGCGCGGCCCAGCATGCAGGCGATGGCGGAGGAAGTGGGGGCTTCGGTCTACCTTGCGATCCGCGACGGCATGGAGATGGTGCTGATCGAGGCCTGCCGCCCGCGCTCGTCGATGCTCTCGGCGCGTCTCGACGTCGGCTCGCGCGCACCGCTGGCCAACTCGGCGCTCGGCCGTTCGTACCTCTCTGCGCTGCCGGAGGCGCAGCGCAACCAACTGGTCGACTCCATGCGCCTGCTGCGCGGCCCCGAGTGGGACAGCATCGCGCCCGGCATGAACCGCGCCATCGGCGAATCGAAGCGGCTGGGCTACTGCCTGTCGCTCGGCGAGTTCCACCGCGAGATCAATTCGGTGTCGGTGCCCCTCATCGGGCCCGACGGCGAGGTGATGGCGCTCAACGGCGGCGGCGCCGCCTTCGTGTTCACGGAAGACCGGCTACGCAAAGAACTCGCGCCGCGCCTGCACGACATCGCGCTGAGCATTGCGCGCGACATCGGCGGCCATGTGCCGACTCCAACACCCACGCCCTCGCCGGGCTAGCAACCCGGCCGGGGTTCATTCCCCATGACACAGAAGAACGGAGACACAGGTCATGCACCTGAGCGATGAAGAAAAAGCCATGTACGACGGCCGCGACGGCCCGGCCGTGCAGAAGGCGATGGACCTGCTGGTGCGCTACGGCGAAGCATTGGGGGCCGAGCGACTGGTCGAGACGCGCAACGTCTGCGCCACCATCACTTCGACCACGCCCTTCCAGCGCGACTTCGCGCTCGCCAAGGGCGGCGGCATGGACGCGGTGTTCTCCGAATTCAGCCTCGACAGCCAGGAGACGGTCGAGATCCCCAAGTTCAAGGTCTTCACCAGCCACCTGCAGTTGGGCTTCGACCCCGGCCAGCCCGAGCGCATGGGCGTGAGCGAGGAGATCGTGCGTTTCTACGAGAAGAGCGAGCGCCATGCCGCCGGCCTCGGCGCGCAGATCATGAACACCTGCACGCCCTACCAGGTCGGCAACATCCCGACGCGCGGCGAGCATTGCGCATGGATGGAGTCGTCGGCGGTGGTGTATTGCAACTCGGTGCTGGGCGCGCGCACCAACACCGAAGGCCGCGAGAGCACCGGCGCCGCCATGCTCACCGGCCGCATTCCTTACTGGGGCTACCACCTCGACCAGAACCGCCACGCCACGCACGTGGTCGAGCTCGACATCGAGGTCGAGTCGGTGCAGGACTGGGGCCAGCTCGGCTACTACATCGGCGAGCACGTGCAGGAGCGGGTGCCGGTGGTGCACAGCCGGCGCGGCATCTCGCGGGTGCCCAACCTGCCGAGGCTCAAGCACTTCGGCGCGGCGGCCTCGTCCTCGGGCGGCGTGGAGATGTATCACATCGCTGGCGTCACGCCAGAGGCGCTGACGCTGGAGCAGGCGCTCGGCGGCAAGGCGCCGGTGGAGGTGCTGCGCTACGGCGAGGCCGAGCGCCGCGCCACCTACGAGAAGATCAACATCACGGCCAGGGACGCCGAGGTTCAGTACGTGATGCTGGGCTGCCCGCACTACACCATCGAGCAGATCTGGGAGGCCGCGCAGCTCATCGAAGGGCGCAAGGTGCATCCGGACTGCGAGCTGTGGATCTTCACGCCGCGCGCCATCAAGGCGCTGGCCGACCGCAACGGCTACACGAAGATCATCGAGGACGCGGGCGGCATCATCATGGGCGACAGCTGCTCCGCCATGAGCCGCGCCGTGCCCAAGGGCACGAAGACCGTCGCGCTCGATTCCGCCAAGCAGGCGCACTACCTGCCCGCCATCCTCGGCGTGCAGGCCTGGTTCGGCAGCACGGCCGAATGCATCGACGCGGCCTGCACGGGGCGCTGGAATGGAGCCTACGCATGAACGCCGCAGTCTTGAACGAACAACAAACCACCGTCATCCGCGGCCGCAAGGTGGTGGGCGGCGTCGCTGAAGGCGAGGCGCTGGTCACGCGCGACCGCATCTCGGGCTGGGGCGGCATCGATCCGCGCACCGGCACCGTCATCGAGACGCGGCACGAGCTGCGCGGGCAGAGCTTCGCGGGCAAGGTGCTGGTGTTTCCGGGGGCCAAGGGCTCCTCGGGCTGGTCGGCCATGTTCCACATGACGCGGCTCATGAACTCGGCGCCTGCCGCGTTCCTTTTCAACGAGATGACGACCAAGATGGCGCTGGGCGCCGTGGTCACGCACTCGCCCGCGATGACCGACTTCGAGCGCGACCCGCTCGAATGCATCGAGACCGGCGACTGGGTGCGCGTGGACGCCGACCGCGGCGTGGTCGAGATCACGAAGAAGAAACAGGAAGGTGCCGCATGACCCGACCGCTACGCAGCAACTTCCCGCGCGGCTCCTATCTCTGGTCGGTGCGCAATGCGCACTGGCGCGCGCTCGGCATCCCGGAGGAGGACTGCGAGAAACCCAAGATCGCCATCGTCAACAGCTCCTCGGAGCTGGCCGCCTGCTTCAGCCACCTCGACCGCGTGGCGGCGGAGATCAAGGAAGCCATCCGCGCAGCGGGCGGCGTGCCTTTCGAGATCCGCACGGCCGCGCCCAGCGACTTCATCACCGGCGCAGGTGCACGCGGCGCCTACATGCTCGGTGCGCGCGACCTCGTCACCAACGACATCGAGGTGGCCGTCGAAGGCGCGCAGCTCGACGGCATGGTGTGCCTCACCTCCTGCGACAAGACCGTGCCGGGCCAGCTCATGGCGGCCGCGCGGCTGAACATCCCGACGCTGCTCGTGCCCTGCGGTTATCAGCCCAGCGGCGAGTACAAGGGCCACCACATGGACATCGAGGAAGTGTTCATCGGCGCGATGCATGCGGTTACGGGCAACCTGCCGGTGGAGGAGCTCGTGGGCATGAGCCGCGAGGCCATCCGCGGCCCCGGCGTGTGCTCGGGCCTGGGCACGGCGAACTCGATGCACATCGTCTGCGAGGCGCTCGGCATGGCCTTGCCGGGCAGCGCGCCGGTGGCCGCGCTGAGCCCGAAGATGATGGCCGACGTGCGCGCGGCCGGCACGCGCATCGTGCAGATGGTGTGGGACGACCTGAAGCCGCGCGACATCCTCACCCCCGGCGCCTTCGCCAACGCGGTGCGCGCGGTGCTTTCGATCGGCGGCTCGCTCAACACCGCCAAGCACCTGCAGGCGGTGGCCACCGAAGGCGAGACCGGCGTCGACGTGTACGGCATGTTCGAGCGCCTGGGCCCCGAGACGCCGGTGCTGGCCGGCGTGCGGCCCATCGGCAACGACTCCATCGAAGCCTTCGAGGCGGCCGGCGGCTGCCGCGCGCTGATGAAGCAACTGGAGCCGCTGCTCGACACCGGCGCGCGCACCGTCACCGGCGGCGCCGTCGCCGACAACCTGCGCGATGCCGAGGTGGCCAATGCCGAAGTGATCCGCCCCATCGGCCGGCCGGTGGCGCCGCTGCCGGCCATCGTGCTGCTGCGCGGCAACCTCGCGCCGGAGTCGGGCCTCATCAAGACCGGCATCGCCGAGCGCAAGGTGCGCCGCTTCACCGGCCCGGCCGTGTGCTTCTGGACTTCGGACGCGGCCATCGCCGCGCTGAAGAAGGGCGAGATCGTGCCCGGGCAGGTGGTCGTGATGCGCGGCGCCGGTGCCTGCGGCGGTCCGGCGATGGGCGGTGGCGCATCGCGCGTGGTCTTCGCTGTCGATGGCGCGGGGCTCGGCGACCAGGTCGCACTGCTGACCGACGGCCATCTCTCGGGGCTGGTCTGCAAGGGCCTCGTGGTGGCCGAGGTGTCGCCCGAAGCCGCGCTCGGCGGCCCGCTCGGCCTGGTGCGCGACGGCGACGTCATCACCATCGACCTCGACGCGCGCCGCCTCGACATCGACCTGAGCGATGCCGAACTGCAGGCGCGCCGCGCCGAGTGGCAGGCACCGCCTCCGGTCTTCGACACCGGCTGGCTGCAGCAGTACCGGCGCAACGTGAGTCCGCTTTCCAAGGGCGCGGTGCTCGTGCGCACCGAACGCACCGTGCCCCCGGGCTAGACCTTTTTCACCCCGGCTTTCGCCAACCGGTGCGGACCCCGTCCGCACCCGGTGGCGCAGCCCTGCGCGCCTTCGTTAGTTCGACAGAGTTTTCAACCCAAGAAAAGAAGCAGGAGACAAGGAAACCATGAAGAAAATCTTGATGTGGTCGGCGCTGGGGCTGGCCGGCACCGGCGTGGCACAGGCTCAATCCAGCGTGACCGTGTTCGGCGTGATGGACCTCGGCATCCAGTACACGAACGGCGCGGGCCCGGGCGGCGGCTCAGTGAAGGCGCTGTCGAACGGCGGGCTTTCCACCAGCCGGCTGGGCTTTCGCGGCACCGAGGACCTGGGCGGCGGCCTGCGCGCGGGCTTCTGGCTCGAAGGCAGCCTGAACCCCGACACCGGCACCGGCCGCCCGAGCAATTCCAACAACCAGGCGAGCGGTGCGGGCACGGCGGGCCCGATCACCTTCGACCGCATGTCCTTCGTGAGCCTCTCGTCCGACACGCTGGGCGAACTGCGGCTGGGCCACGACTTCATTCCCACGCACTACAACAGCATCTACTTCGACCCCTTCAACGCCAACGGCGTGGCGCGCGCGGGCAACCTGACCTTCGCGTCCGTGGGCACGGGGCCGCTGCCCACCACCATCACCGGCAGCAACACCGTGAGCTACTGGCTGCCGCCCAACCTGGGCGGCTTCTACGGCATGGCGATGATCGGCACCGGGGAGAACGATTCCACGGTCGCCAACCGCCACGACGGCAACTTCGCAGGCGCGCGCTTCGGCTTCGCATCGGGCGCCTTCGACGTGGCGGCGGCGGTCACGCGCTCGAAATTCAACGCCACCGCCACCATCGGCAACTACACGCACGCCAACATCGGTGGTTCATGGGACGCGGGCTTCGCCAAGTTCTTCGCGCTCTACAACAAGGTGACGGTGAAGCTGGCGGCTGGCACGGTGCGCAAGAACACGGCCGAGATCGGCGCTCACATCCCGGCCTTCGAGGTCGGGCGCATCCGCATCAGCTACGCCTACCTCGACGACCGCAGCGACGAGAGCCTGCGCAACGCCAACGGCATGCCGCGCAACCGCGACGACGCGCGGCAGTTCGGCATCGGCTACGTGCACAACCTGTCGAAGCGCACCGCGCTCTACGGCACCTACGCACGGCTGATGAACAGCGGGCAGGGGCGCTACGTGGTCAGCGGCGGCGTGGCACCGGCGGCCGGGCATCGCTCGACCGGCTGGGAATTCGGCGTACGCCATCTCTTCTGAAGCGGAGGCATCCCATGCGACGCAGAACCCTGACCCTGGCGGCCCTCGCGGCCGCAGCACTGCCCGGCACGGCGGCATGGAGCGCCGATGCGTTCCCCAACAAGCCGCTGAAGCTGATCGTCGGCTTCGCGGCCGGCGGCGGGGCCGACGTGCTCTCGCGCATCATCGCGGAGGGGCTGGCCAAGCAGCTCGGCCAGCAGGTGATCGTGGAGAACCGCCCCGGCGCCGACGGCGTGCTTGCCGCGCAAGCCACCTCGTCGGCCAGGCCCGACGGCTACACGCTGCTGATGGGGACCAACACCGCCATGGTGGCCGCGCCCACGCTGCGGCCGACGCCGCCCTACGACCCCTTCAAGGCCTTCACGCCGATCAGCTCGGCCGGTCAGTTCTCGATGTTCCTCGTGGTGCCCACCAGCCTGCCGGTGAAGAGCGTGAACGAGCTGCTCGCGCTGGTGGCGTCGAAGCCCGGTGCGCTCAATTCGGCGTCGAGCAACAGCGCCTCGGAGCTCGCGATGCTGCAGCTGCTGGGCGACCGCAAGGTGGTCAACGCGCGCTACAAGGGCGACATGCAGGCCATGACCGACCTGCTGGGCGGGCAGATCCAGATGATGTTCACCACCGGCACGCTGGCGCCGGGCTTCGTGAAGGAAGGGCGCATCCGCGCGCTGGTGACGCTGCTGCCGCAGCGCAGCGCCCTGTTGCCCGACGTGCCCACGGGCGGCGAGCTCGGGCTGGGCAAGCTCACCATCACGCCCTGGGCCGGCTTCTTCGGCCCGCCGGGGCTGCCGCAGGCGATCACCGACAGGCTCTCGCAGGAGCTGCAGAACACGCTGAAGCGCCCCGAGGTGCACGCGCAGCTGGTGCAGCAGGGCTTCGAGGGCTACGGCATGAGCCCCGCGAAGTTCGCCGAGTTCTTCCGCACGCAGTACGACGCCTTCGGCGCGACGGTGCGCGAGCACAACGTCAAGTTCGAATAGCGGCCGCCTCGCGGCGCCAGAAGGCCGCGTCGGGAAAGCTGCCCGCGCCGGCCGCCGCGTTGTCGGCCATGTGCTCGCGGCGGCTGGTGCCCGGGATCGTGCAGGTCACGGCCGGGTGGCTCAGCACGAACTTCAGCAGCACCTGCGCCCAGCTGGTGCAGCCGATCTCGCCGGCCCACGGCGGCAGCGGCTTGTCGCGCAGCCGGCGCAGCAGCCCGCCGCCGCCGAAGGGCATGTTGACGATCACCGCCACGCCGCGCTCGGCGGCCAGCGGCAGCAGCCGCTGCTCGGCCTCGCGCGCATCGAGCGAGTAGTTGATCTGCAGGAAGTCGAGCTTCTCAGCCTTCAGCACCGCCTCGACCTCGCCGTAGGCGGAGGCCGTGTAGTGCGTGATGCCGATGTAGCGCACGCGGCCCTGGTCCTTCCAGCCGCGCAGCGTGGCGAGGTGCGTGCGCCAGTCGACGAGGTTGTGCACCTGCATCAGGTCCATGCGCCGGGTGCGCAGACGTGAGAACGACTGCTCCATCTGCGCGATGCCGGCCTCGCGGCCCGAGGTCCAGACCTTGGTGGCGAGGAAGGCTTTGGCCTGCTGCTTCGACGCGGCCAGCAGCTCGCCGGTGGTTTCCTCGGAGCGGCCGTACATGGGCGAGCTGTCGATCAGCGTGCCGCCGGCCGCGAACAGGGCGTCGAGCACGCCGGGCAGTCGCGCGTATTCCTCGCTGCCGGGGCGCTGGTCGAAGCCGATCCAGGTGCCGCAGCCGATCACGGGCAGCGCTTCCTTGGTGGAGGGAATGGGGCGGGTGTTCATCGTGGGCTTGGACGGGGGTTGGGCGAAGGCCGGTAGCGCGGCGCCGGCGCACAGTGCGAGGCCCAGGCGCAGCAGTTCGGCGCGGGTGAGGGCGGGAAGGTCGTTCCGGGGTGGCATCGCCGGCCAGTATCCGGTGGCGCGGCGCCGGGCGCGATGCCTCGCCCTGTGCTTCAATCCGCCTTTTCGCTGCCTCATATTCACCATGGGAATGCCACTCTCCCTGCTTCGCATGCCTTCGCTGGACCTGGTGCGGGGCTTCGTCGCGGTGGGCCGGCGCATGAGCATCTCGCTCGCGGCGCAGGACCTGTGCCTCACGCAGTCGGCGGTCAGCAAGCAGATCCACGCGCTCGAATCGCAGCTCGGCGTCGCGCTGCTGGTGCGCGGGCACCGTTCGATCTCGTTCACGCCCGAGGGCGAGCGGCTCTTTCGCAGCGCCGACGGCGCCGTGCAGCAGCTGCAGGACGTGATGGGCGGCATCCGCCAGTCCGGCGAGCAGCGCCCCGTGACGCTGAGCGCGAGCATCGGCATGACGGGGCTGTGGCTGCTGCCTCGGCTGGGCAAGGTGCAGAAGCTGCATCCGGGCGTGGACGTGCGCGTGTCCTCCAACAACCGGCTGGCCGACCTGCGCAACGACGGCATCGACCTGGCCATCCGATACACCACGCCCGCGCTGGCGCCGGCCGGGTCGGTGCGGCTCTTCGGGGAGACGGTGGCGCCGGTCGCGCATCCCTCGCTCGGGCTGCGCTCGCTCGATGAGCCGGGAGCGCTGTCCGGCCTGTGCCTGCTGGCCTTCGAGGATCCGCAGCACCCCTGGCTGCAGTGGAAGGACTGGCTCGCGGCCGTTGGATGGGCCGACGCGAAGCCGCAGGCGGTGCTGCACTTCAACCAGTACGACCAGCTGATCCAGGCCGCGCTGGCTGGGCAGGGCGTGGCGCTGGGGCGGCTGGAACTGATCCAGCCGTTGCTCGACGAGAACCGGCTGGTGCGCATCGCCGCGCCCGCGCCGGCGCAGCCCTCGGGCCATGCCTACTGGCTGATCCAGGCCGAGGAGTCGCCGCGCGAGGACGTGCGCCACGTCGCCGAATGGCTGGTGGACGAGGCGCGAAGGTCGTCAGTCGGCTGAGGCCTGCGCCTTGCAGAACGCGATCGCCTCGTCGAGCCGGTCGTTGCCCCAGAACATCTCGTCGTCCACGAAGAATGTGGGCGCACCGAAGATGCCTTTCTCGGCCGCCGTCTCGGTCTGCCGCCGCAGCCGCAGCTTGTTGGCGTCCGACAGCGCCTCCTCGATGACGCGGTGCGCCGGCAGGCCGAGCGAGCCCAGCAGCTCGTGCATGGCCTGGGGCGAATCGATGTCGCGGTCCTCGGCGAAGTTCATCGACATGGTGCGGCGGCAGAACTCGCCCATCCACGGCTGCGTGGCGCCCACCAGCGCGATGCGCAGCGGCAGCACGGCCGGGCGCGGAAAGTGGGTCGGCCGCTGCCACGGCAGGCCGTACTTGCGGCACTGGCGGGCCATGTCCTTCCACGTGTAGTCGCCCTTTTCCTTCTGCAGCACGAAGGGCGAAGACTCCCACCCGAAGGAGCGGAAGATCGGCCCCAGCAGGAAGGGCCGCCAGCGGACGGCGATGCCGTGCGCGGCGGCTTCGGCCTCGATGCGCATGGTGCTCAGGTAGCTGTAGTTGCTGCCGAAGTCGAACCAGAACTCGAGTGCAGCGCTCATTCGAACACCACCAGGCAGCGGGCCTCGATGCTCTCGCGCAGCGGCGCGTCGGCGGGCGTTTCGGGATGGTCGAAGGCCGCGTGCGGCGTGTAGCGCGAGACGCCGCCGAGCTGCGAGTCGTATTGCTTGAAGACCAGCGCCTCGTGCCGGTCCATCGCGGAGAAGTACGACCAGCGGTGCGTGGGCGAATGCGCCGCCAGGTAGATCTCGCCGGTGCGTCGCGGATAGCGCACCTCTGCGCTGACCAGGTCCTTCGCCATCACCGAGCGCGCGTCGCAGACGGCCAGCGGCGTGTCGAGCACCGGCCCCTTGATCGAGCGCCAGACATTGACGATGCAGTAGCGCCGCACGGCCGCGGCCTCTTCGGGATCGGTCAGCACCAGCGCGAGCCTGCGGCGGCCGGATTCCTCGGTGTAGTCGTTGTGGATGCGGCCGTTGGCGGCGGCCCGGCCGTCGGTGGCGCGGCGGCCGAAGCTTAAAGCGGTGCGGTCAGCCTCGCGCCGGCGCACCAGGTGGTCGAACACATAGGCGCGCGCGCCGCTGGTGACGGCCAGCGCCAGTTCGGCCACCTCGCGGTGGTAGACGGCCTCGACCTCTGCGTCGTCGAGGAAGTCGCGCATGGCGGTGGGTGCGTCGCGCAGCACGAAGCCCTCGCGCTCGATGTGGGGCGGCGTGGCGGCGGTGCGCGCATCGGTGATCGGCATGGGGCGCAGCTCGTAGCTGCCGCTTTCCCATGGCGTGTCGGGCGGGGGCTGGAAGGTGTAGCTGAAGGGGCGCAGGGCGGAGGGCTGGAGGTAGTTCAGGCCTGCGGTGACGGTGCTCTGGGTGGTCATGCGTGGCTCCTTGTGGATGGGGCCATTGGAGCGAAGCGGCGCCCCGGGCTCAAACGACTTTTTGGCCTCTTCGCATGAGCATTGGGAATGTGAAAGCCGACGGTAAAGAAGAAAAACAGGGAAAGCGGCGTTCCTGTTGTAGGCTGCGAAATACTGTATGAAAATACAGTTAACAGTCATCGCCATGGGCCTTCCTTTCCTCGATTCCTTTTCCGCTGCCGCGGGCCGCGGCGTCTGGCATGCCGACGAACTCGGCCTGGCCGACGCTCAGGTCGTCGCCACCGGCCATGCTGCGCTCGACGCCGAGCTGCCGGGCGGCGGCTGGCCGGTCGGCGCGATGACGGAACTGCTGCTGCCCGCGCCCGAGGCCCATGTCTGGCGGCTGCTGCTGCCGGCGCTGGCACAGGCGGTGGCCACCCGGGGCGGGCCGGTGGTGCTGATCGGCGCGCCCTACGAGCCCTGCGGCGCCTCGCTCGCGGCGCAGGGGCTGCCGGTGGAGGCGCTGATGTGGGTGCGCAGCGAGGCCCCGGCCGCGCGGCTGTGGGCCTGCGAACAGGCGCTGCGCTGCGCCGACGTGTCCGCCGTCGTGGCCTGGCTGCCGCAGGCGCGCGTGGGCGAGCTGCGTCGGCTGCAGCTGGCGGCCGCGCAGCACGAGGTGCTGCTCTTCGTGTGCCGGCCCGAGTCGGTGGCGCTGTCGGCATCGCCCGCGCGGCTGCGCATCCAGGCCGACCGCAGCGAAGCCGACGTGTCGCAGATCGAGCTGCACATCCTCAAGCGCCGAGGCCCGCCGCTGGCCGCGCCGGTGATGCTGCCGGCGCGCAACGAGCGCATGGCCGCGCTGCTGGCGGCCGCCCGGCTGCGGCGCAAGCTGCGACTGCAGCAGCAGGGCATGGCCCCTGCGGGCGAGCCGGCAGCCTCGGCCACGGTGGTGCGCATCGACGCATGGAAAGGAGGCCAGGATGCACTGGATCGCCTTGCGGTGGTTGCCTGAAGCCGGCACGCCAGACACGCCCGATGCCCTGGCGACCATGCCCACGCCCGAGGCCCTGGGCTGGTGGGCCCTGAAGTACACGCCCCACGTCGCCTGGCTCGACGAGGCGCTGATGCTCGAAGTCTCCGCCTGCGAGCGCCTCTGGGGCGGGCGCATGCAGCTCATGCGCCTGCTGCAGGCCGACAACCCGGCGCCCGACGCGCGCATGCTGGGCACGCAGGGCGCCACCAGCCTGATCGCATTGGCGCGGCTGCGACTGTTCGTGCGCGACGAGAAGCGCCCGAAGGACGTGCCTGCCGGCCTCCCGCTCGACACGCTGAGCGCCGCGCATGAGCACCTCGACCTGCTGGCGCGCCTGGGTTGCCGCACCTGGGGCGATGTGGCTGCGCTGCCGCGCGGCGGGCTCACGCGGCGCTTCGGCACCGGGCTTCGCGAGGCGCTAGACATCGCATGGGGCCTGCGCCCCGAAAGCCATTCATGGCTCACGCTGCCCGACGTGTTCGAGCAGAAGCTGGAGCTGCCCGCGCTGGCCGAGACCGCGCCCGAACTCATGTGGTCGGCCAACCGGCTGCTGACCTCGCTGCAGCTCTGGCTGCGCGCCCGCCAGCGCGGCGCGCGTGCGCTCGAACTGCAATGGACGCTCGACCTGCGGCGCCTCAACGGCGTGAACCTGCCGCCGCACGAGCAGCTCACCGTGCGCACGGCAGAACCCACGCAGGACATGGCGCACCTGCGCCGGCTGCTGTCCGAAAAGCTGGCCCTCGCCACGCTGGCCGCGCCCGCAAGCTGGATCAGGCTGCGCACGCTGGAGACCGATCCTTGGGCCGGCGCCAGCACCAGCTTCCTTCCGGAAGACAACCGCAAGGGCGACAGGCTGCACGAGATGGTCGAGCGGCTCAGCGTGCGACTCGGGCCGCAGCAGGTGGTGGTGCCGTCTGCGCAGGCCGACCACCGGCCCGAGCGCAAGCAGGCGTGGCGGCCTGCATTGCAGAAGGAGAAACCGGCCGACGACAAAGGCCGCAAGGCGGCTGCCGCAGCGGCCTCGCAGCCCGACGCCGTCTACCCGCCATGGCTGTTGCCCGAGCCGCTGCTGCTCGAGATGGACGGCGAGCGCCCGTGCTACCGCGGCCCGCTGAGCCGGCTGATCGGCCCGCAGCGCGTCGAGACCGGCTGGTGGGGCGACAAGGAAGAAGGCGGCCAGCCCGCGATGCGCGACTACTACGTCGCGGAAAGCCCCGAGGCCGGGCTGGTGTGGATCTTCCGCGAGCGGCCCGCCGCGCGTTTTTCTTCCGGCGAGGTCCGCTGGTACCTGCAAGGCTTCTATGCCTGAGCTGAGCGGCAAGCAGGAAAGCAGGCGACAGCCCGCCAAGGTGCATGCGCTGCCGGTGCCGCTGCGCAAGGCGCCTTCGTTCGACTTGCCCGACTACGCGGAGCTGCACTGCCTGACCAACTTCAGCTTCCAGCGCGGTGCCTCGACGCCGGAGGACATCGTGGACCGGGCCTACCAGCTCGGCTACAAGGCGCTGGCCATCACTGACGAATGCTCCGTGGCCGGCATCGTGCGGGCGCATGTGTGCTTGCGCGGCATGGAGCACAAGCTCGACGAATACGAGCGCGAGCACCCCGACGAGCCGAAGATCCCGCGCAACCCGAGCTTCCGACTGCTGTTCGGCAGCGAGTTCCGCTTCGAGCGCTTCAGGCTCGTGGTGATCGCGAACGACACCGAGGGCTGGGGCAACCTCTGCGAGTTCATCACCGCCGCTCGCAACACCGAACTGCCCAAGGGCGAGTACCGCGTGAGCTGGGAAGAAAGCGACGTGGCTTCGCTGCAGCATTGCCAGATTCTTTTCGTGCCCAACCGCAACCCCGGCGGCGCGATGGATACGGCCACGCTGCATGAAGACCTGCTGGCCGCCAAGGCGCTGTACGGAGAGAACCTCTGGCTGGCGGTGGAGCTGTTCAACGAACTCGACGACGACCTCTGGCTCGTGACGCTGATGCAGGCGGGCGAGGACGCGGGCGTGCCGCTGGTGGCTGCCGGCGACGTGCACATGCATGCGCGCTCTTGCAAGCCGCTGCACGACGTGCTGACGGCCGTGCGGGAGGGGAAGACGGTCGCCGAGTGCGGCTTTGCACTGCAGTCGAACGCCGAGCGGCACCTGCGGCAGCGCGTGCGGCTGGCCGAGCTGTATCTGTCACAAATGCTGAAGAACACGCTGGTGGTGATGGAACGGTGCAGGTTCGATCCGGAGGTGATCCGGGAGAACTACAAGTACCCGCTGGAAAACCTGGGCAACGACGAGACGCCGGCGCAGACGCTGGTGCGAAAGACGTGGGAAGGCGCGCGGAATCGCTATCCAGGCGGCATTCCCGAGAAGGTACAGGCACAGGTACAGAAAGAGCTCGACATCATCGTCGAGCTCAAATACGAGATGTTCTTCCTCACTGTGGAAGACATCGTGCGCTTCGCCCGCTCGAAGAACATTCTTTGCCAGGGGCGTGGCTCGTCGGCCAACTCGGCGGTCTGCTTTTGCCTTGGCATCACGGCGATCGATCCGGCCAAGGGGCACCTGCTGTTCGAGCGCTTCCTCAGCCGCGAGCGCCGTGAACCACCCGACATCGACGTCGATTTCGAGCATCAGGAGCGCGAGAAGGTCATCCAGTACATCTACGAGAAGTACGGCCGCCATCGCGCAGCCATCGCCGCCGTCGTCATCTGCTACCGCTCGCGCAGCGCCTTGCGCGACGTGGGCAAGGCCATCGGCATCGACGAGCGGCTGATCGACGAGTTCGCGAAAGACCACTACTGGTTCGACGACACCGTGCTCGGCGAGCAGCTACGGCAGGCTGCTGCTCGTGTCGGTGTCGAAGAGGACGAACTCAAGCTGATGCACTGGATCGAGATGACGCAGCGGCTCAAGGGCTTTCCGCGCCACCTGAGCCAGCACGTGGGCGGCTTCGTGCTCACGCACACCAAGCTCACGCGGCTGGTGCCGGTGGAGAAGGCGTCGATGAAGGACCGCTCCGTCATCCAGTGGGAGAAGGATGACCTCGAAGCCATGGGCATGCTCAAGGTCGACGTGCTCGCGCTCGGCATGCTCAGCGCGATCCGCCGCGGGCTTGCGCACATGAACCGCTGGCGCAACTCGGCGCTGGAGATGCACCAGATTCCCAGCGACGATCCGAAGGTGTTCGAAATGATCTGCGACGCCGACACCATCGGCGTGTTTCAGATCGAGAGCCGTGCGCAGATGTCGATGCTGCCGCGCCTGAAGCCGCTCACCTACGAAGATCTGGTGATCGAGGTCGCCATCGTGCGGCCGGGGCCCATACAGGGCGGCATGGTGCATCCGTATCTCAAGCAGCGGGAGCGGGTGCGCAAGGGCTTGCCGATTCACTACGAAAAAGAGGAACTGCGCGAGGCGCTGGAGCGCACTCTGGGCATTCCGATCTTCCAGGAGCAGGTGATGCAGATCGCGATGATCGCGGCCAGGTTCACCGCCGACGAGGCCGACCAGCTGCGCCGCGCCATGGCCGCATGGAAGCGCAAGGGTGGCCTCGGCAAGTTCCACGACAAGCTGGTGAACGGCATGGTTCACCACGGCTACAAGGCCAGCTTCGCCGAAGCCATCTTCAAGCAGGTCATGGGCTTCGGCGACTACGGCTTTCCCGAAAGCCACGCTGCCAGCTTCGCGCTGCTAGTGACGGTGAGCAGCTGGCTCAAGAACTACGAGCCGGCCTGCTTCCTGGCCGCGCTGCTCGATTCGCAGCCGATGGGCTTCTACAGTCCCTCGCAGCTGGTGCAGGACGCCCGCCGCCATGGCGTGGAGGTGCGGCCGGTCGACGTCACGCGCAGCGATTTCGACACCACGCTCGAAGCCCGCGACCCCAATGCTCCACGCATGCCGCCCGGCACCGACGAGCGCTATGCCGATCGCCTCGGCAGAGAGAACCAGCCCGCGGTGCGGCTGGGGCTAAACCGCATCGCAAGCCTCAGCGAAGGCGGTGTCAAGCGCCTGCTTGAAGCACGCGCGCAGGCACCTTTCACGAGCACCGAAGACCTAGCCCTGCGTGCCGAACTCGACGGCAAGGACATGGCCGCGCTGGCCGCGGCCGATGCGCTGATGTCGCTCTCGGGCCACCGGCGCCAGCAGGTGTGGGACGCCACCGCGCAGCGCCGCGCGCCGGCGCTGCTTCGCGGTGTGCCGATCAACGAGCAGGCGCTGCTGCTGCCGGCAGCGTCCGAGGGCGAGGAGATCGTGGGCGATTACGCGTCGCTGCGGCTCACGCTGCGGCGTCATCCGCTCGCGCTGCTGCGCCCGCGACTTGCGCGCATGAAGCTCATGAGCGCGGCCGAGCTGCGTTCGCTGCCCAGCGGGCAGACCGCGCGCGCCTGCGGCATCGTCAAGGGGCGGCAGCGCCCGCAGACGGCCAACGGCACCATCTTCGTCACGCTGGAGGACGAGACCGGCAACGTCAACGTGATCGTCTGGAGCCACGTCATCGAGGCCTGGCGCGAGCCGCTGCTCAAGTCGCACCTGCTCGCGGTGCAGGGAACCTGGCAGCGTGACGACGACAGCGGCGGCAAGGTGCAGCACCTGGTCGCCACCGGTTTCAAGGACCTGACGCCGCTCATGGGCCGGCTCGCGCAGAGCAACACGAGCCGGGACTTTCACTGAAGCGAGGGGAGAGACCGGATGCAACCGAACGTTCCATGCCTCGCGCCTTCCGCCGCTTTTCGCTAACCTGCCTTCGCCATGTCCGAATCAGCCGTTCTCGATCCTGTCGTTGCCATGCCCATCGGCCCGCCGCCGCCCGCGCCCGACGTGCCGGTGCCCCTGCCTCCGCCATTGCAGCCGCCCATGCCGCCGCCGGAGGGCGATCCGCCGCCGGGCGAACCGCCGGTGACCGACCCCGGATTCCCGCCGCCCGTGGTGGACCCTCCGCCGCCGATGCAGACGGCCGTGCCCTTCGGCAAGCTGCATGCGCGGCGCCTTCGCGAGATCTACCGCTCGGCCGGCTGGCCGTGCTGCGACACCATCGAAGTCGAGCTGCTCGCGGGCGGCTACCTGGAGCGCGTACGCACGGCGCACGGCCACGAGACGCTGCGCGTGACCGACGCCGGCATCGCGCGCATCGCCACCACGCTCACCGTCAACCGCGCGGCGCTGTCGCCGCACGAGGCACTGGTGAAGCGCGTGGCGCGCGAGATGACGCGCGGCGGCCGCATCGCATGGCGCGGCCTGGGCCTGCGGGCGCGCCTGCCGCCGCTGGAAGAGGGCGGCAAGCCGCGCTGGTGCATGGCGCGGCCCGACGTGTTCTCGATCCGCAATACCACCGTGGAAGCCTATGCGCACCCCATCGTGCACGAGGTGAAGGTGAGCCGCGCCGACCTGCTGGGCGACCTGCGCAAGCCCGACAAGCGCGCGGCATACCTCGACCTGGGCGGCGAGTGCTGGTACGTGCTGGGCAACGATGCCAAGGGGCGCTGCATCGCCAAGCCGGAGGAGGTGCCGGCCGAGTGCGGCGTGATGGTGCTCGAGGGCGAGCGCCTCGTGGTGGCGCGCGCGGCGGTGCACCGCGCCTTCGAGCGCATTCCGTTCGCGGTGTGGCTGGCGCTGGCCAAGGCCCGGCCGGTAGAGGGCTTCGAGGACGAAGCGCAGGACATGCTGATCTGACGGAGCCTGGCCCCGCCGGCACGGACCCGATCAGGTGATGTCGTCGTAGCTGCGGTGCGCGATGGCGACGACGTCATCGGGCAGGAACTGGCTCTGCATCTGCCGCAGGCCTTCTTCGCGGTCTTGCGTGCTGGCCGTGTGATCGAGCATCTGGTCGCAATACTCGAACAGGTCTTTCACGATGCGCTCGTAGCGGTAGTAGGCGAGGGCGATCAGGTCGAGATCCCGCTGGCCGTAGCCCTCGTAGAACAGCGCCTCCTCCCGCGCCTGGTTCCAGGCGTGGCCCACGCCGCCGCCGATGAACATCAGGTCGCGCTCCTTCGGGGCGAGGATGAGCGTGTCCCAGTCGACGATGGCAAGGCGGTCGTCGTCACCGGCCAGTACGTTGCCTGCGTGCAGGTCGGAGTGGCACGGCACCAGCTGCGGCGGGCGTTCGAGCAGGATGGAAGCGAGCTGCTCGCTGCGGTAGACGACGGTGTCGATCTCTTCCGCGTGCTCTTCCCAGAAGGCGAGAAAGCGTTCGACGATGCCGTCGCCCTTCACACCGTTGATGAAGCGTCGCTGGTAGCGGCGCACGCCTTCGCGCCAGCGATGGTCGTAGCGTTCGCGGGGAAGAGCGGCCGATAGCGATTCGGGCAGCTCGGTGCGATGGATGGCTCCCAGCGCGGTGCCGAGCGCGATCCACTGCCGGTCTGTCAGTGTGCGTTCGAAGCCGCTGCTTCCGTCGAAGAAGGGGTAGAGCGCCCAGTCGAATCCATGGCCCTGCACGCTCAACTGGTGACTGGTCGTCGGCAAGGGCGACATCACCGCTTCGATGCCCCGCTCGTGCCGCAGGAAGGCCGGCACGGCGACCACGCCCTGGTCGAAGCCACCACGGCGCAGCTTGAGGAAGTAGGTGGTGCCGTCGTTCGCGTGGATGCGAAAGACCGCGGAGTTCTCATCGGCGCCGAGCGGCAGGAACTCGGCGCGGATGCCGTGCAGTTCGTAGGCACTGGCCAGGTGCTGTGCGATGGCGTCGTGCGGCAGGTCGGGAGACGTCAGCATCCGCAGACTGTAGCGCCGGATGCGCGCGGGCCTCAGTGCAGCGGATAGGAGCCCAGCGGCTCGTGGCGGAACGGGTAGGTGAAGTGCGAGCGGACCAGGCGGAATTCCGTCGCGGTCCAGCGGATGGGTTTGAGCGAGCCGGGAGCCGCGGCGTGCCTGGAATTTCGCGCGATGGTAATGTGCGGCGTCCAGCCCCACCCGCCGATCCGCAGAGCAAAGCCGGCTTGCACCAGTGCGCGGCTGATGTCGTGCTGAAGGCGCCGCAGGCCTTCGTGCTCCGAAGGCTGGACCACCGAGACATCGTTGGCCCATGTGCAGGAACTGTCGAGCGTGAGCTGCAGCGGCTGCATCGACACTGCGGCGAGCGCCGCGCGCAGGCAGTGCTCGGCATGGCCCTGCTGGTCATCGAGGTACTGCAGCGTCAGATGCATGCGGTCCACGGGTGGAAAGGAACAGCCCTTCGGCCACAGCCAGTCCTTGCGGTGCGCTTCGATTTCAGCCTGCACCTGCGTGGTGGGGAAGAGTCCGACGAGAAGTCGATTGCGCTCGGTCATGGTGGGCTCCTTGGGGTGGCTTCAGGATTCCGGCGGCCACCAGCTCTCGGCCGTGGTCCGGATGACGCGCGCAGCGTGTACGCGGATATCGTCCCGGGCAGACCCGTCGTCGTCGTGGTCCTTGTCGCGGGCCACCTTGAAGGGCCAGGTCGAGACTCGGCCCGTGCGGGTGCGGGATGGCTGCAACCGGTGCAGCCTGGAGAAGAAAAGAACCTGCGCGGTGGGCGCAGGCGGACTGGCGGTGGTCATGGGCGTCGCCTCGATGTTGTTCTTGGAGACGACGAATTCTAGAGAAATACTGTATGCATGTACAGTATTTCGGTCGACCGAAAACCCTTGAGAAAAAGGTTCCTCAGGGCTGCGAGGGAGTGCCGAGCAGGGCGTCCAGATCGATGGACGCGGCCATCGCCCTGTAACCGGCATCGCCCGGGTGCAGGTGGTCGCCGGAGTCCATCGAGGCCTTCAGCCGCGAGGGTTGTGCGGGGTCGCGCAGCAGGGCGTCGAAGTCGGCCACCGCGTCGAAGGCGCCGCCTTCGCGGATCCACCGGTTCACGGCCTGGCGCACCTTGTCCTTGGCGGGCGAGTGGTGGCCTTCGAGCGGCGTGCCTTCCAGCGCGCGCTCGTTCGGCGGAATGGTGCCGGCCACGATGCGCACGTTGTGGGCATGGGCCATTTCCACGAGCTGCTTCAGGCCCTGGATGACGGTCTCGGCGCGCATGGCGGGTTCATCGGGCGCGAAGGGGCCGCCGGGCCAGCCGATGTCGTTGGTGCCCAGCAGCACGATCATGGCGCGCACGCCCGGCTGGGCGAGCACGTCGCGGCCCGCGCGCTCCAAGGCGGCGCGGCCCATGCCGTCCTTCAGCAGGCGGCCGCCGGAGATGCCGGCGTTCAGCACCGCCACGTTCCGCCCGGCCAGCCGCTCGGCCAGCGCATCGGGCCAGCGGGTGTTGGCGCCGGGCGTGGATCCGTTGCCGTCGGTGATCGAGTCGCCGAAGGCCACGACGGTGGTTGGCGGCTTCGGAGTCTCGACGATCAGGCCGCTGAAGAAGACGCGGGTGCTCCATTGCGTGGCCGACGCGGGCAGGCGGGCCGCGCCGGTCAGGTCGCCGTCGGCGACGTAGGCGGTCTGGCGCGCGTCGAAGTGAAAGCCCGCGGGCTGGCTGGGCCGCGGCAGGTAGATCGACACCGCAATTTCGCCCATCGCCGGTACGGCAAGGTCGACCGGGTCGCTGACGAGGCGCGCCCCGGGCGGGACGGTGGCATCGGCCTGTCCGCCGAAGCGCAGCGCGCGGTCGCTGCCCTCCACGACGCCGGAGCCTTCCGCATGCCGGGCCACGCGCGCCGCGCCGACATACAGCGGTGCCGTGCCGCCTTCGTTGCTGATCACCACGCGCAGCCGCGAGCCGCCGATGCTCAGGCGCGCGACCTGCCGCACGGTCTGGCGGTTGAACTGGAAGGGCAGGCCCGAGGGCAGCACGAAATCGCCGCCCCAGATGGGCTGCGTGCTGGCCATCCAGCTCGGGCTCCAGTAGGTGGCGGCAGGGCCGGCCGTCGAACTGGCGGCCGTGGCGGCCAGGGTGAGTGCGAGGGCGCCGTGGCGCAGTACCGAGGCGAATGTGGATGCGGTCATTGGATGAGTCCTGGTGATGAAAGTCGAAGGGATGCCGCGACTTTCATTCATGCCCATCCGTATGAGTAGACGGCAGAATGGCATCCACACCATTCCACATTCGAATACTCCATGGACACCCTGCGCGCCCTCGAAGCCTTCGTGAACAGCGTGGAGCTGGGCAGCCTCTCGGGCGCGGCCCGGGCGCTCGGCACCACGCAGCCGACAGTCAGCAAGCTGGTGGCCGGACTGGAGCGCTCCCTCGGCGTGCGCCTGCTTCGCCGCACCGCTGCCGGCCTGAGCCTCACCGAGGAAGGCCAGCGCTTCCACGAGCGTGCCCGCCGGGTGCTGGAGGAATACGGCGACGCGGTGTCCGACGCGCGCGAAGGCGTGCAGCAGCCGCGCGGCCTGCTGCGCATGAGCGCGCCGGTGACACTGGGGCAGCGCCACCTCAACGCGATGGCGCTGGAGTTTCTGGGCCTTCATCCCGACATCGAACTCGAGCTGGTGCTGGACGACCGCTTCATCGACCCGCTGGAAGGCCGCATCGACGTCTCGCTGCGCGTGGGCGGAACCCTGCCGCCCGACCTTGTCGCCCGCCACCTGGGCTCATGGCCGCGCGTGCTCGTCGCCTCGCCGGACTACGTCGCCGCACGCGGCAAGCCGCGCAAGCCGCAGGACCTGCTCGGGCACGACTACCTGCGCTATGCGGCCGGCGACGACGGCGTGCTGCTGCAGGGCCCCGAAGGCCCCGTCGCGGTGCCCGTGCGCAGCCGCTACCGGGTGAACAACGCGGTGGCGATGCTCGATGCCGTGCTCGGCGGCGCCGGCATCTCGCTGCAGCCCACCTGGATGGTGACCGACCTGCTCGCGCAGGGCCGGCTGGTGCGCGTGCTCGGCCGCCACACCGGTCCCGCGCAGGAGATGCACCTGCTGTATGCGCCGCGCCGCCATCAGCCGCAGCGTGTGCGCGTGCTGGTGGACTTTCTCGCTGAAAGGGTGGCGAAGCTGCCGGGCGCGTCGCCGCGTCGGGCAGCCTGATAACGCCGAGGGGCAGCACGCGCTCCGGTGAAGCGGAGCGGGTTCAACGCCCGGGCGTCAGGCGCTGCGCAGCTGGCGCGTGCCGGCCGGCACCTCCGGGCCGGTGCGCAGGTTGCGCTCGATGAACTCGCGCGCGATCGCCTCCGTGTTCGCCGGCGTGGGTGTGTTGAAGGAGATGCGGTACTTCAGCAGCTTGCCGTTGCGTACGGCGAGGTAGGTGAACGAGTCGTAGGGGGTGCCGTCTCGCGCGCGCACGAGGCGGAACGAGACCGAGCGGAAGGTCAGTCCTTCGATGCGCACGTCCCGCGTGGGCCCGACCCTGGCGCTTGCGTACATGCCCTGCGCGACGGCGCGCTGCACCTCGGCGATGGTGCTCCTGAAGTGTTCGTCGAACTGCGGATCGCCGACACCCGCCTGCCAGCTGCGCTTCATGTCGTAGACGTAGACGTCGACCCACCCGGCGCTGCTCTCGAAACGATGGCTGATGCCCAGGCCGGGGCTCGCCGCTTCGTACGACTTGGAATCGATGTAGCGCCACTGGATGCCCGTGGGCGGGGCTGGTGCCGGCTCGGTCGCCTGCTCGACGCCCGACGGTGCTCCCGTGTTGCCCGGCGTGGTGCCGGGCGTGCTTGCGCAGGCGCAGAGCAGCGCGGAGAGAAACAGGGCGAACAGCAGCTTCATGGACCGGCTCCGGATGAAGGAAGAGAGGTCAGGCGACCCATCTGGCGATGCAACTGGAGCCGGATGCTACGTGATGAGCGAGGCCGGATGAAGGCCGTACCGCGCGGCGGCTCGCGACCTTGGTCTGGCGGGCCGGCGGCGCAGGCAGACGCGCGGGCCAGGCCTGCCCTCGCGGGCATGGCATCGCCACTGCGCTTTCAAGGCTGGCTCTGCAGCCCCCTCAATCGGAACAGGCCTCGCAGTCGTTGTTCCGGTCCTTGGCGTGCATCCTTTTCAATTCCGCTCTGCCCAGCGGAGTGATGCGCAGGATGACGCCGCCCTGGCCGGCCCCGGTGCCTGGCTCGGGCAGGCTTGCCTCCACCAGCTGGGCGGCCGCCAGGACCGCGGCGCACTGGATGTCCGCATCGGTGTGGATGGCCAGGGGAAACGAGGCGTCCTCGATGCGCCTCAGGAAATTCATCGGCATTGCCGTCGCTCCTTCCGAATGATCCGCGATCGGACTGCAGGTCCGGCACACAGTATCGAAGTCGAAGGTTTCCATCGACAAGAGCGAAGCCCCTAGGCCGGCGAAAGACGGGCTGTATTCCTACAGGATTCCTGCGGGGCAGGAATACCTATGGCTTGGTTTCGGTCGACCGGACGCGTCTGTTCGCCATTGGAGCGACGGTGGGCGCGCCTGCCAACGGCGCCGCTACTCGGCCGGAAGACCCAGGGTCTTCCCGCTGCCCGGCATCTCGGGCAGCACGTAGACCACCCCTTGCCGATGCCCCAGCGCGGGTTCGACGTAGGTGTCGTAGAAGGCCACCGGAACGTTGATGCAGCCGTAGGTGATGCGGTTGTCCGCGGCCGTGGGCGTTGCGAGCCGCTCCAGCCTGCGCTCGGCTTTCACGTTCGGGCGGACGCGGTGCATGGACACGGCGGCGTCGTAGTCGACCCACACGATGTCCTCGCCCGAGAGGTTGCGCCCGGGCTCGCTGGCGAAGCGGCCGGCCGGCGTGGTGCGCTCCTCGGGGCGGATCTCGGACATCTTTCGTTCCCCGATGCCGGGCACCGACGCGTCGCCGCGCGCCAGCCCGAGCAACACGGGAGACGAGGCGAGCAGGGTGCCGTCTGCCTTGAACACGAAGACGCGGGCCAGTTGCTTGTCGACCACCACGAACGAGCCGCCCTTGTTGTCGCCCGCAGCGACGGCTGCGCGCGCGAGGCGCTGTGCATCGCCTGGTGCGGCGCTGCCCGGCAACGGGGCCAGGAGCAACGCCAGCAGCACGCCGCATGAGGAAACCCGTGCGTTCATGGGCGCTCGGGTGCCTTCGGGTCAGTTGCGATCGGCGCGTGCCGCGCGGGTGGGCTGGCTGGACGAAGCCATGGTGTTCGTGTCGCTGCTGGTGCCCGTACCCGATCCCGTACTCGTTCCCGTCGCCGAACTCATGCTGCCCGAGTTCTGGCTTCCGCTCGAACTGGTACCGGTGGTTGCGCTGTTGTTCTGCGGTGTCGTGCCCGTGGTGCCCATGGCGCCTCCGGCAGGACTTTGCTGGCCCGCCCCGGTCGCGGGATTGGCGGGCGCCGTGGTGGGCGGGTTGCCTTGTGCGAAGGCGGCGCCGGCTGCACCGAGCGTCAATACCGCGATGAGCGTGGAAGTCTTGGTCATGATGAGTCTCCTGAAGTGAGTTGGCCGGCGAATGCCTGCGGCATCCGGAGCGCCGGCCGAAGCCGACCGGTTCTGCACCATTGGCCGCCGCCCTGGAGACCCGCGTCGGTCGTTTGCGGGGGGCGACGTAGGAAAGGAAGAGGGCGCAGTGCGGCTCGTTACGAGCGGACGTGCCGAGTACCGACGAGTGGAGGCGTTCGACGCTAGCCCTGATCAGGACCGATCAGGATCCACGGGCGGCCTCGCAGTCCAGCAGGGCGCGCCGCGCGAGCAGGAAGGTCGCGGCATTCCAGCTCTGCCCGGCCATGCCCATGGGCGACAGCGTCCGGCCGTGGAACCACTCGGTGAAGCGCCAGTCGTCGAGCGCGTTGACCTGCGCCAGCCGCGCGAGTTCGGCGCGGGCCATCTCGAGTGCGCCCAGCCTGGCCAGCGCCATCACCCAGAAGCCGCCGACGAAGGGCCAGATGCCCCCGTTGTGGTACTGGTGCACGATGTTCTGCTGGTGGCGGCCCATGTAGGCCCGCCACAGCGGGTGCTGGCGCGACAGCGGGTGCAGCACCACGCGCACGGGGTAGGGATCGCTGGCTCGCGCCTGCGTGATGGTGTCGACGATGCGCTGCGCCATGGCCGTGTCGGCCAGCCCGCTCTGCATGGCCAGCACGTTGCCGAACACGTCTCCCTCGTCGCCGACCACGGCCAGGTTGACGAAGCTGAGATACAGCCCGGGGTCGCGTCGGCCGCGGCGCGCGTAGTGCTGCAGCAGCCGCGCGCGGTGGTATTCGGGCAGGTCGCGCTGGAAGGGATTGAACAGGTGGTTGAAATGGTGCTGCGTGGCCTCCGCATGGTCCAGCGCGTAGCGGCGCTTGACCTCGTACCAGAGCGCATTGGTGTAGAGCACGTAGCCCGAGCGCGGCATGATGTCGGCCCAGTCGCTGGCCTCGTTCTGCTGCAGCAGCCGGAAGTGCTGGTGCTCCTGTGCCAGCAGCCAGTCCAGCGCGCGGCCGGCCTCGGCGCTCCAGTGCGAGGAGCCGACCTGCCCGTGACGGCGCACATGGTCCACGGCAATCAGCCACCAAAGGGTGGCGTCGATGCAGCCCAGATACCAGAAGTCGGCATCGCGGCCCTCGGGGTCGACGTACTTGGGAATCTGTCCGTTGGCGGCCTGCCGCGCCGCGAGCGAGTCGATGCTCGCCACCGCGCCTTGCTCCAGCGCTGGAACGCCGCTGCCGCACATCGCCATCACGCATATCGCGGCGTCGCGTCCGAAGATGCGCGTGTAGCGCCGCGCCTCGGCGGCTTCGGTGCGTGAGGCCGCGAGGATGCCGTGCGGCGTCAGGTTGCGTTCCAGAAGGGCGAGGGAAGCCTGCGAGCAGGTTTCGATCAGGGCGAGCGTGGGGGCGTCCAGGTCAGTCATGCATTCGTATCGTGGCGCGGTGCTCTCCTTTTATCAATCGCGCCCCCACGACAGTGAAGCATTTCGGCCCATCCTGCCCGCCGTTCCCGTCCGGCTCGGGCGCAGGCACGGGCTTCTCTCCGACATGGTGAATCGGCACCGGCCTTAACCGCGGTGCCCCGCACGCCAGCAAATTGGGGAGCACCAGACGAGAGGACTCTGAAGAGAGGACTCCGAGAACACTTTCTCAACGGGAGCACCGTGCCGCCGAATCATTCACTCCATGGCGAGCGAGACGCCTATCTTTTCCGCGAGGGCACCCACTCCCGGCTCTACGACGTGCTGGGATGCCACCCCGCGAAAGAGGGCGGTGCGCACTTCGCGGTGTGGGCGCCGAACGCCGAGTCCGTCTCGGTGATCGGCGACTGGAACTACTGGTCCGGCGATGCCGATCCGCTGGCGCCGAGTGCCGACGGCACCGGCATATGGCATGGACACGTTCCCAACGCCGCGGTCGGGCAGGCCTACAAGTACCGCATCCGTTCCCGCCACGGCGGCTACACCGTCGACAAGGCCGACCCGGTCGCCTTCAGCGCGGAACTGCCGCCGGCCACCGCATCGCGGGTCTGCGAACTTTCCTATGAATGGAACGATGCCGAATGGATGTCCACGCGCGGCCCGCGCAACGCGCTCGGCGCTCCCATGTCGGTCTACGAGGTGCACCTGGGTTCATGGCGGCGCCAGGACGGCCGGTTTCTCGGCTACCGCGAAATAGCCCACCAGCTGGCTGCCTACGTGAAGGAAACGGGGTTCACGCACGTGGAGCTCATGCCCGTGACCGAGCATCCCTTCTACGGCTCATGGGGCTACCAGACCACCGGCTACTTCGCGCCCACCGCACGCTTCGGCTCGCCGCAGGACTTCATGTACCTCGTCGACCACCTGCACCAGCAGGGCATCGGCGTGCTGCTCGACTGGGTGCCTTCGCACTTCCCGACCGACGAGCACGGGCTCTCGTACTTCGACGGCACGCACCTCTACGAACACGCCGATCCGCGCCAGGGCTTCCACCCGGAGTGGAACTCCAGCATCTTCAACTACGGCCGCTCCGAGGTGCGCAGCTTCCTGGTGTCGTCGGGGCTCTTCTGGCTCGACGTGTACCACCTCGACGGGCTGCGCGTGGACGCCGTCGCGTCGATGCTCTACCTCGACTACGCGCGCCGGCACGGCGAATGGATTCCGAACCGCCACGGCGGGCGCGAGAACCTGGAAGCCATCGACTTCCTGCGGACGCTCAACCGCGCCGTCTACCGCGAGCACCCCGACACGGTGACGGTGGCCGAGGAATCGACCGCGTGGCCGCGCGTGTCTCGGCCCACCGACATGGACGGCCTGGGCTTCGGCGAGAAGTGGAACATGGGCTGGATGCACGACGTGCTGGCCTACATGAAGGAGGACCCGGTCCATCGCCGGTATCACCATCACAAGCTGACCTTCTCGCTGGTCTATGCCTTCCACGAGAACTTCGTGCTGCCGCTCTCGCACGACGAGGTGGTGCACGGCAAGGGCTCGCTGCTCAACAAGATGCCCGGCGACAGCTGGCAGCAGTTCGCCAACCTGCGGGCGCTCTACGGATTCATGTGGGCGCACCCGGGCAAGAAGCTGCTCTTCATGGGGGGTGAATTCGGCCAGCGGCGCGAATGGACGCACGACGGCGAGCTCGAATGGTGGGTCTGCGCACTGGAGGGGCACCAGGGCCTGCAGCGCCTGGTGTCGCAGCTCAACCGGGTCTACAGGGACGCGCCCGCGCTGCACCAGGTCGATTTCTCTTCCGCGGGCTTCGAGTGGGTGGCGGCCGACGATGCCGACACCAGCGTGTTCGCCTTCCTGCGCAAGGCGGAGGACGGCAGTCCGCCCCTGCTTGCGGTGAGCAACATGACCCCGGTGCCTCGCACCAACTACCTGCTCGGCGTGCCGCTGGGTGGCCGCTGGCGGGAGCTGATCAACACCGATGCGTCGGAATTCGGCGGAGCGGGCTGGGGCAACTTCGGCGGCGTCGAGGCGGCGCCCGTGCGTTCCCATGGCCGCAGGCAATCGGTGTGCATCACCTTGCCGCCGCTGTCCACGCTGATCCTGGAGCACTGTCCCTGATGAAGAACATCTTCTCTGCAAAGAATGCCTCCCCGCCGGCGGGAGCGGACATGGAGCCCGCGAATGGGGCGTCAGGCACCGTCCGCGCGGTCATCGACGCCGTGCTGCCCTGCGTGGACGGCGGCCGCTTCCCGGTGAAGCGCGTGGTGGGTGAGCCGGTACGGGTGCGCGCCCATTGCTTCACCGACGGGCACGACGTGCTGCGCGTGCAGCTGTGCTGGCGCGCGCACGACCAGGCCAGCTTCCGCGAAGTGCCGATGAAGCCGCTGGGCAACGACGTGTGGGAGGCGAGGTTCTCGCCGCCTTCGATGGGGCGCTACGTCTACACCGCCGTCGCCTGGGTGGATCCGTTCGAGTCGTGGCGCAGCGAGATGACGCGGCGCGTCGATCCCGACGACGTGCGCATCGCCGCGCAGGTGGGCGCGCTGGAGATCGCGGCCGCCGCCGCTCGCGCCGAGGGCGCCGACCGCGTCGCCCTGCAGCGGTGGGCCACAGAGCTCGACGCCGTGGCGGCCAGCCCCGCATCCGACGTCGTCTCGCTCAAGGCCCTGGCGCTCGACGAGGAATACGCCGAGCTCGCGCGGCGCCATCCCGACCGCCGGCACGCGGTGCGCCATCCGGTCGAGCTGCCGCTGGTGGCCGACCGCGAGCGCGCGCGCTTCAGCACCTGGTATGAGCTGTTCCCGCGTTCGGCCAGCCCCGTGCCCGGCGCGCACGGCACCTTCAGGGACGTGGAGGCGCGCCTGCCGGCCATCGCCGCCATGGGCTTCGACGTGCTGTACTTTCCGCCGATCCATCCCATCGGGCGCGAACAGCGCAAGGGTCCCAACAACGCGCTGGAAGCAGGGCCCGGCGATGTGGGCAGCCCGTGGGCCATCGGCGCGGCAGAGGGCGGGCACAAGTCGATCCTGCCGGCCCTGGGCACCGCGGAAGACTTCAGGCGCCTGCTCGACCGCGCCGCGGCGCACGGCCTGGAGATCGCGCTGGACATCGCCTTCCAGTGCGCACCCGACCATCCCTACGTGAAGGCGCATCCCGACTGGTTCCGCTGGCGCCCCGACGGCAGCGTGCAGTACGCGGAGAACCCGCCCAAGAAGTACCAGGACATTTATCCCTTCAACTTCGAGTGCGAAGACTGGCGGGGCCTGTGGGCCGAGCTCAAGAGCGTGCTCGACCACTGGATCGGGGAGGGCGTGCGCATCTTCCGGGTGGACAACCCGCACACCAAGGCCTTCCCGTTCTGGGAGTGGGCCATCGGCGAGGTGAAGCGCGCGCATCCCGACGTGATCTTCCTGGCCGAAGCCTTCACGCGGCCGAAGGTGATGCACCGGCTCGCCAAGCTCGGCTTCTCGCAGTCGTACACCTACTTCACCTGGCGCAACACGAAGAAGGAGCTGCAGGAGTACTTCACCGAGCTTTCCAGCGGCCCCGGCATCGACTACTTCCGCCCCAACGTCTGGCCCAACACGCCCGACATCCTTCACGAGCAGTTCCATGCCGGAGAGCCGGCCGTGTTCATGTCGCGGCTTGTGCTGGCCGCCACGCTCGCGGCCAACTACGGCATCTATGGGCCAGCCTACGAACTGTGCGAACACCTGCCGCGCGGACCCGGCAGCGAGGAATACCTCGATTCCGAGAAATACCAGCTGCGCCACTGGAACCACGACGACCCGGCCAGCCTCGCTCCCTTCATCGCGCGGGTGAACCGCATCCGCCGCGAGAACCCCGCGCTGCACTGGGACAGGAGCCTGCGCTTCCTGCACATCGACAACGACCAGCTGCTGGCCTATGCCAAGGAGTCGCCCGACGGCTCCAACGTGATCGTCACCGTGGTCAACCTCGATCCGCACAACACGCAGTCGGGCTGGCTCGGGCTGGAGCCCGCCAGCGTGGGCGTCGCGGCCGGCGCCAGCTTCCAGATGCACGACCTGCTCAGCGGCCAGCGATTCATCTGGCAGGGCGACTGGCACTACGTCCGGCTCGATCCCCACAGCGTGCCCGCGCACATCTTCGTGGTCCGCCGTCGCCATGGCGACGAACGAGACTTCGACTACTTCCTCTGAGGTCGCTCGCCCATGAACGCACCTGTTTCCCACATCGCGCTCGAAACCGTCGAGATCGACAACAGCGACGATCCGCTGTGGTACCGCGACGCGGTGATCTACCAGCTCAACGTCAAGGCCTTCTTCGACTCCAACAACGACGGCATGGGCGACTTCAAGGGCGTCACCGCCAAGCTCGACTACGTGAAGGAGCTGGGCGTCAACACCATCTGGCTGATGCCGTTCTATCCCTCGCCGCTGCGCGACGACGGCTACGACATCTCCGAATACGAGGACGTGCATCCGCAGTACGGCACGCTGGACGACTTCCGCGAGATGCTGGCCGAGGCGCACAAGCGCGGCCTGCGGGTGATCATCGAGCTGGTCATCAACCACACCTCCAGCGAACACCCGTGGTTCAAGGCCGCGCGGCTCGCGCCGCCGGGCTCGCCGGAGCGCAACTTCTACGTGTGGAGCGACACCGACCAGATCTACCAGGGCACGCGGATCATCTTCACCGACACCGAGGCCTCCAACTGGACCTGGGACCCGGTCGCCAAGCAGTACTTCTGGCACCGCTTCTTCAGCCACCAGCCCGACCTGAATTTCGACAATCCGGCTGTGCTGCAGGCCATCTTCAAGACGATGCGCTTCTGGCTCGACATGGGCGTGGACGGCTTCCGGCTCGACGCCATTCCCTACCTGGTGGAGCGCGACGGCACCAGCAACGAGAACCTTCCCGAGACGCACGCGGTGATCAAGCAGCTGCGCGCGGCCATCGACGCGGAGTACAAGAACCGCTTCCTGCTGGCCGAAGCCAACATGTGGCCCGAGGACGTGCGCGAGTACTTCGGCGACGGCGACGAGTGCCACATGGCCTACCACTTCCCGCTGATGCCGCGCATGTACATGGCCATCGCCCAGGAAGACCGCCACCCCATCGTCGAGATCATGGCGCAGACGCCCGACATTCCGGAGGGCTGCCAGTGGGCCATCTTCCTGCGCAACCACGACGAGCTCACGCTGGAGATGGTCACCAGCAAGGAGCGCGACTACATGTACACCATGTACGCGGCCGACATGCGCGCGCGCATCAACCTGGGCATCCGCCGGCGGCTGGCGCCGCTGATGGAGAACGACATGGACCGCGTGAAGCTCATGAACGGCATGTTGCTGTCGATGCCGGGCTCGCCCATCATCTACTACGGCGACGAGATCGGCATGGGCGACAACGTGTTCGTGGGCGACCGCAACGGCGTGCGCACGCCCATGCAGTGGAGCCCGGACCGCAACGCCGGCTTCTCGCGCGCCGACCCGCAGCGCCTGTACCTGCAGCCGATCATGGACCCGCTGTTCGGCTACGAGGCGCTCAACGTAGAGACGCAGGCGCGCGACGCGAGCTCGCTGCTGAACTGGACCAAGCGCATGCTCGCCGTGCGCAAGACCAGCCATGCCTTCGGCCGCGGCAGGCGCCGCTTCCTGAAGCCGGGCAACCGCAAGATCCTGGCCTACCTGAGCGAGTACGACGGCGACGTCATCCTCGCGGTGTTCAACCTCTCGCGCGCCGCGCAGCCGGTGGAACTCGACCTCTCCGAGTTCAAGGGCTTCGTGCCCATCGAGATGCTCGGCCGCGCGCCGTTCCCGCCCATCGGCGAGCTGCCGTACCTGCTCACGCTGGCCTCCTATGGCTTCTACTGGTTCAGGCTCACCGCCGAGGCCAACGCGCCCAGTTGGCACCAGGAGGGCGTGGCCCTGCAGGAGCGGCCCACGCTGGTGCTCTTCGACGGCTGGACCAGCTTCTTCCGCGACCGCGTGATGCCGTGGCGCATCGGCATGGCCGAGCGCATGCGCAACCAGTTCGAGCTGGAGACGCTGCCGCGGCACATCGAGATCCAGCGCTGGTACGCCTCCAAGGGAACGGCCATCCAGCGCGCGCGGCTGGCCGACCACGCCGTGTGGGAGGTGGACGGCCAGAGCTGGATGCTGTCCCTGCTCGACCTCGAAGGCCCGCCCGGAGGCGCCACCTACTTCATGCCGCTGGCACTGGCCTGGGAAGAACGCGACGAGGAGCGCATGGCCGGCGTGGGGCAGGCCGCGCTGGCCAAGGTGCGGCAGCAGGCGCAGGTCGGCCTGATGGGCGACGCCTTCTACGACGAGGCCTTCTGCCGCGCACTGGTGCGCACCATCGCCGCGGGCGCCGAGCTGCCCACCCTGGGCGGAACGCTGGTCTTCCGGCCGACGGCCGCCTTCGCGGAGATCGCCGTCGACATCGACGCGCTGCCCGTCGGCCGGCCCAGCGGCGCGAGCAGCAACACCGCGCTCACGCTGGACGAGACCCTGTTCCTCAAGGGCTACCGCCACGTGCGCGAGGGCATCAACCCCGAACTGGAGATGGGGCGCTTCCTGACCGAGGTGGCGCGCTACCCGCACTGCGTGCCGGTGCTCGGCGCGCTCGAGTACATGACCAGCGACGGGCGCACGATGACGCTCGCCATGGTGCAGGGCTACGTGGCCAACCAGGGCGACGGCTGGGACTACACGCTCGGCTACCTGGAGCGCTTCCTGCGCGACGTGCTCACCACCGATGGCACCGCGCCCGGCGTGCCCGATGCGTCCAGCGTGCACGGCGGCTTCCTCGCGCTCATGGCCACGCTGGGCCGGCGCACCGCCGAACTGCACCGCGCGCTCGCCACGCGCACCGGATCGCCCGCCTTCGACCCCGAGCCGCTGGCCCCCGCCGACTTCGCCGGCTTCAAGTCGCACGCGGCGAACGACGCCGGCGCCACTCTGGCGCTGCTGCGCGAGCGTATCGAGCAACTGCCGGCCGCCGCGCAGGCCGACGCGCGCAGCCTGCTCGATGCGGAGGATGCGCTGCGCACCAGCATCGAGGCCCGCCATCCGGTGGAGGGCGGCAGCATCAAGAGCCGCTACCACGGCGACTTCCACCTGGGCCAGGTGCTGGTGAAGGACAACGACTTCGTCATCATCGACTTCGAGGGCGAGCCGGCTCGCAGCTTCGAGGAGCGCCGCACCAAGAGTTCACCCTTGCGCGACGTGGCGGGCATGCTGCGTTCGTTCAACTACGCCCGCTGGTCGGCGCTCCGCCGGGTGGCCCAGAGCCCCAACGAGGCCGAGCGGCTGGCCGCGCCAGCCATCGCCTGGGAGCGGGAAACGCGCGAAGCCTTCCTGGGCGGCTACGCCGCCGCGCTGGCGGGGCCGGACGGCGCGCCGCTCGATGCCGAACTGCTCGCGCTGTTCGAGATCGACAAGGCCCTCTACGAGCTGCGCTACGAGCTCGAAAACCGCATCGAATGGGAACAGGTTCCGCTGCATGGCGTTCTCGCGCTGATCCAGCAGCCCCGCGCCTGACCCACCGCCGAGGCCACCTTCAACGGAAGACAGATCATGGAAAACTTCGGCATTCACCTGGAGCCGCTGCGCGCGATCCTGTATCAGGTCGGCGCCTTCATTCCGCGCCTGCTGATCGCGCTGGTGGTGGTCCTGGTCGGCTGGCTGGTCGCCAAGGCGGCCCGCTTCACGGTGACCAAGGCGCTGCGCGCGATCAACTTCAACGTGCTGACCGAGCGCGCGGGGCTGGATAACTTCCTGCGCCAGGGCGGGCTGGCGGGCGACACCAGCAGCCTGTTCGGCATCCTGACCTACTGGCTGGTGATATTGGCCTCGCTGCTCATCGCCTTCAACGGCATGGGGCTGAGCTACATCGCCGACCTGCTGGGGCGCATCGTCTGGTTCGTGCCCAACGTGTTCGTGGCGCTGCTGGTGCTGGCCTTCGGCTCCTACTTCGCGCGCTTCGTGGGCGAGGCAGTGAGCAGCTATTTCCGCAGCGTGAAGATGCAGGACGCCGTGCTCTTCGGCAAGGTCGCGCAGTACGCGGTGATGGCCTTCGTGATCCTGATCGCGCTGGACCAGATCAAGGTCGGCGGCGACATCGTGCGCGAGAGCTTCCTGGTGATCCTGGCGGGCGTGGTGTTCGCTCTGGCCCTGGCCTTCGGCCTGGCCGGCAAGGACTGGGCGAAGGCCCAGATCGAGCGCTGGTGGCCCCGGCAGACGGGAAGCGCCAAGCCGCCTCCGAGCGTGACCACCGTCGGCGGCAGCCGCCCCCCGCACTTCGACAACGACCGTCCTCCACACTGAAACACAACGCATGATTCGAAAGACCAACCCGGCGATCAGCGCCGTCTGGCCCGGGCGACCCTATCCGCGCGGCGCCACCTGGGACGGGGAGGGCGTCAACTTCGCGCTGTTCTCGCAGCACGCCGACAAGGTCGAGCTTTGTCTCTTCGACGAGCAGGGCCGCCATGAGCTGCAGCGCATCCCGGTGCTCGAGCGCACGGACGGCGTGTGGCACTGCTACCTGCCCGAGGCGCGCCCGGGGCAGGCCTATGGCTATCGCGTGCACGGGCCCTACAAGCCGGAGGAGGGGCATCGCTTCAATGCCCACAAGCTGCTGATAGACCCCTACGCCAAGGACCTGGTGGGCGAGCTGCGCTGGGGCGACGCGCTCTACGGCTACACCGTCGGAAGCAAGCGCGAAGACCTTTCCTTCGACCGCCGGGACAGCGCGCCGCTGATGCCCAAGGGGCGGGTGCTCGAAACCGCCTTCACCTGGGGGGACGACCGCCGTCCCTCGGTGCCGTGGCAGGACATGGTGATCTGCGAGATGCACGTGCGCGGCTTCACCATGACGCACCCCGACGTGCCGCCCGGGCTGCGCGGCACCTACGCCGGACTCGGCTGCGCCCCGGTGGTCGACTACCTCAAGCGGCTGGGCGTGACCACGGTCGAGCTGCTGCCGGTGCACAGCTTCCTTAACGACCGCCACCTGGCCGAGCGCGGCCTGCGCAACTACTGGGGCTACAACACGCTGGCCTTCTTCGCGCCCGAGATGCGCTACAGCGCCTCGGGCAAGGTCAAGGAATTCAAGACCATGGTGAAGACGCTGCACTCGGCGGGCATCGAGGTGATCCTCGACGTGGTCTACAACCACACCTGCGAGGGCAACCAGCTCGGCCCCACGCTCTCGCTGCGCGGGGTGGACAACGCCTCGTACTACATCGTCAACGGCGACAACCGCCGCTACTACGACGACTTCACGGGCTGCGGCAACACCGTCAACCTCGAACACCCGCATGCGCTGCAGCTGGTGATGGACTCGCTGCGCTACTGGGCCGAGGAGATGCACGTAGACGGCTTCCGCTTCGACCTGGCCTCGGCGCTGGCGCGCGAATCGGGCAAGGTGGAGAACCTCGGCGGCTTCTTCGATGCGATCCGCCAGGACCCCACGCTCAACCGGGTGAAGCTGATCGCCGAGCCCTGGGACCTGGGCCACGGCGGCTACCAGGTCGGCAACTTCCCGCTCGGCTGGGCCGAATGGAACGACCAGTACCGCGACGGCCTGCGCGGCTTCTGGAAGGGCGACGGCGGGCTCCTGGGCGAGGTGGCCAAGCGCATCAGCGGCTCCGAGGATCTCTACGGCTGGTCGGGCAAGCGCCCCACCGCGAGCATCAACTTCGTCACCGCGCACGACGGCTTCACGCTGCACGACCTGGTTTCCTACAACGACAAGCACAACGAGGCCAACGGCGAGGACAACCGGGACGGCAACAGCCACAACATCTCATGGAACTGCGGCGTCGAAGGGCCCACCGACGACCCCGAGGTGGTGGCGCTGCGCGAGCGCCAGAAGCGCAACCTGCTGGCGATGCTGTTGCTGTCGCAGGGCGTGCCCATGCTGCTGGCCGGCGACGAGCGCGGCCATACTCAGCAGGGCAACAACAACGTCTACTGCCAGGACAACGAGCTCGGCTGGATCGACTGGACTTCCACGCCCGAGCGGCTGGCGCTCACGGCCTTCGTCGAGCGCATGGTGGCGCTGCGCCGCGCGCACCCGTCGTTCCGGCGCCGCAGCTTCTTCGCGGGGCAGCCTTCCGAAGGCGAGACCGTCACCGACGTCCACTGGCTCAAGCCCGACGGGGGAGAAATGCGGCCCGAAGACTGGAACGACCCCAGCGCGCGCTGCATCGCGATGTACATCCCCGGCAGCGGCATCGTCGACCGCGGGCTGCGCGGCGAGGTGCAGCACGACGACGATTTCCTGGTGCTGCTCAACGCCCATCACGACGAGATCGCCTTCACGCTGCCGCCGATGCGGCACGGTGCCTGGCGGCTGCTGGTCGACACCGCCAACAGCTCGCCGCCCGCCATCACGGAAGACGCGGCCACGCTGGCGCCCGTCTGGTCGGAGCCCCAATATCCCCTGCAATGCCGCTCGCTCGTGGTGCTGAGCCGGCCGGACGTGCGGCCATGACGGCTCCCACGAACACGCACGCGCATCGCATGCCGTTCGGTGCGACGGTGCTCGCCGAGGGCACCGACTTCGCGCTCTGGGCTCCTTCCGCGGAGACCGTGGTGCTCGAACATCATCCGCACCGTGCGCCCGGCGGCGCCGAACCCTCCTCGCAGCCGATGTCGCGCGACGGGCGCGGCTGGCATCGCCTGAGCGTGCCCGGCGCGGGGCACGGAGACAGCTACCGCTACCGCCTGCCCGACGGCACGCGCGTGCCCGATCCTGCTTCGCGCTTCAACCCCGAGGACGTGCATGGCCCGAGCGTGGTCATGGACCCTCGGCGCTTCCAGTGGACGGACGGCGCCTGGCGCGGCCGCCCCTGGGAAGAGGCGGTGGTCTACGAGCTGCACGTGGGCACCTTCACCGAAGAAGGAAGCTTTCGCGCCGCGCGCGAACGGCTGGCCGAACTGGCCGAACTAGGCATCACCGCCATAGAGCTCATGCCGCTCGCGGACTTTCCGGGGCGGCGCAACTGGGGCTACGACGGCGTGCTGCCGTTCGCGCCCGATGCCTCCTATGGCACGCCCGACGAGCTCAAGGCGCTGATAGAAACGGCGCATTCGCTCGGGCTGATGGTGCTGCTCGACGTGGTCTACAACCACTTCGGGCCGGAAGGCAACTACCTGCATGCGTACTGCCCCGAGTTCTTCAATGCCGGGCGGCAGACGCCGTGGGGCGCGGCGATCAACTTCGACGGGCCGGAGTCGCGCACGGTGCGCGACTTCTTCATCCACAACGCGCTCTACTGGGTGGAGGAGTTCCGCTTCGACGGCCTGCGCCTGGACGCAGTGCATGCCATCCACGACCAGAGCCGGCTGCACATCGTGCGCGAGATCCGCGAGGCGCTCGATGTCGGGCCGGCGCGCGGGCGCCACGTGCACCTGGTGCTGGAGAACGAGGACAACCGGGCCTCGATGCTGATGCGCGACGACCGGGGCTCGCCCTCGATCGGCACCGCGCAGTGGAACGACGACCTGCACCACGCGGTGCACGTGCTGGCCACCGGCGAGCGCGACGGCTACTACGCCGACTATGCCGACGACCCGGTGCGCCGCTTCGCCTGCGCGCTGGCCGAGGGCTTCATCTACCAGGGGCAGCAGTCGGTGTTCCGGCAGGGGCAGCGCCGCGGCGAGCCGAGCGCGCGACTGCCGTCGCAAGCCTTCGTGTCGTTCCTGCAGACGCACGACCAGGTCGGCAACCGGGCCTTCGGCGAGCGCATCCACGCGCTGGGCGACCCGGTGCTGGTGCGTGCGGCGCTGGCATGCCTGCTGCTGTCGCCGCATGTGCCGATGCTCTTCATGGGCGACGAGTTCGCGGCTTCTTCGCCGTTCCTTTATTTCTGCGACTTCGGGCCCGAACTTGCCACAGCAGTGTCCGAAGGCCGGCGCGCGGAGTTCGGCGGCTTCGCGGCCTTCGCCGACGAGGCTGCCCGGGCGCGCATTCCGGACCCGAACGCCGAGGAGACCTTCCTGGCTTCCAAGCTGCGCTGGCGCGAGCGCGGGGCTCGTCCGCATTTCTCGCGGCTCAGCGAGGTGCAGCAGCTGCTGGATCTGCGCCATCGCCTGCTTGTGCCGCGGCTCGGCGGCACGAAGGGTACGGGCAGCTACCGGTGCGAGAACGACACGCTGCAGGTGCAGTGGGAGCTGAAGCCGGTGAACGCCGTCGATGGCTCGACACGCCTGCATATGCTGGCCCACTTCGGAGCGCAGCCTGTGGAGGATGTAGTGGCGCCGCCTGGCGAAGTGATCTACAGCGACGGCGCGACCCACAGCGATGGCGCCCTGCGCCTCGCGCGCGGCGCGGTGCACGTGACACTGGAAGCGTTGAATGACGGATGAAGCACGCCACGGCCCCGCCGCGGACGATCTGGAGAGGCTGTGCGCGCACTTCGGCATTTCGACCGGCTACTTCGATGCGTTCGGCAAGCATTGCGAGGCCTCCGCCGAGAGCCTGGTCGCGCTGCTGGCCGAGTTCGGCGTGCAGCTCGATGGCACGGTGCCGGCGGGCAAGGCACTCGAGGCCGCGCGCCGCGCACGTTGGGCACAGGCGTTGCCGCCGGTGCGGGCGGTGCTGGCCGGCCGGCCCGCCTGGACGGTGACGCTGCGCCTGCCGGCGTCCATGCGCCGGATCCGCTGGCAGCTCGACGACGAGCACGGCAGGCAACTGGAGGGTGAAGCCGATGCCCAGGCATTGCCCGAGACCGGCTGCATCGACATCGACGGCGCCTGCCTGTGCGAGCGCGTGCTGCAGATGCCGGTCGGCGTGGAGATGGGCTACCACCGGCTGCGCATCGAGGGTCTGCGCGGCGAGACCCTGGTGCTGGCCTCGCCCGGCCGCTGTTATCGGCCACCTGTCGTGCGCGACGGCGGCCGCGTCTGGGGAGTGACGGCGCAGCTCTACGGTTTGCGCTCGCCGCGGAACTGGGGCATCGGCGATTTCAGCGATCTGGAGGACTTGGCAGTGCGCATGTCGGAGCAGGGCGCCGACATCATCGGCCTGAACCCCTTGCATGCGCTGTTCACGAGCACGCCGACGGATGCGAGTCCGTACAGCCCCTCGTCGCGCCAGCACCTCAACGTGCTCTACATCGACGTGGAAGCGGTGGACGGCTTCGCAGGCTGCGAGCCGGCTCGCGACAGGGTGCGTTCGCCCGGCTTCCAGGCGCGCCTGGCCGCGCTGCGCGCCGCGCCGCTGGTGGACTATGCGGGCGTGGCCGCGGCAAAGCTCGAAGTGCTGGAATTGCTCTACGACGACTTCTGCGCACGCCACCTGCCGCCGGAGGGCGCGCCCGACGAGGCGGGCAGGGAGTTCCTGGCCTTCGTCGCGGAGCGCGGCGAGTCGCTGCGGCAGCACGCCATCTTCGAGACGCTGCAGGCGCGCTTTCTTGCCGTCGGAGACGGCGCACGGGGCTGGCATGCATGGCCGGCCGCCTGGCGCGATCCGGATTCGGCCGAGGTCACGGCCTTTGCGGTCACTCACGCGCGGCGTGTGCAGTTCCATCAATACCTCCAGTGGATCGCCAGCCGGCAGCTCGCGCGTGTGTCCGCGCGCTGCGAAGCGCTCGGCATGGGCGTCGGCCTGTACGTGGACCTCGCGGTGTCGGTCGATCGCGCCGGCTCCGATGCCTGGGGCGCGCAGCAGATGTTTGCCCAGGGCGCCAGCGTCGGCGCGCCGCCGGACGAGTTCAACCCGGCCGGGCAGGGCTGGGGCCTGCCGCCGCTGCGCCCCGACCGCCTGCGCGCAGACGGCTACCGTTTCTTCATCGACACGCTGCGGGCCTGCATGCGTGGCGCGGGCGCGTTGCGCATCGATCACGTGATGGGCCTGATGCGGCTGTTCTGGATTCCCTTGGGCCGGAGCGCGCGCGAGGGGGCTTACGTCCGCTATGCGCTGGACGAGCTGCTGGCCATCGTGGCGATAGAGAGCCAGCGGCAGCGTTGCATGGTCGTGGGCGAGGATCTCGGCACGGTCGAAGAGACGATGCGCGACGCGCTGGCGCAGGCCGACGTGCTGTCCTACCGCCTGCTGTATTTCGAGAGGCAGGGCGACGGCGGCTTCACGCAGCCCGACCCCTATCCGCCGGCCGCCCTCGTCGCGCTCAGCACGCACGACCTCGCGACCTTCGCGGGCTGGTGGACGGCCTTCGACCTGCGGGAGCGGCTCGCGCTCGGCCTGTTTCCCGACCAGGCGATCTTCGACAGGCAGCTGATGGACCGGGCACGCGAGCGAATCGCCTTGATGCAGGCCCTGCGGCAGGCGGGCCTGCTGTCGCGCGAGGAGGTGGCGCATGCGGCCGGGCTCGCGGTGCCGTCCGCGCGCATCGTCGAGGCGGCGCATGCCTTCCTGGCCGCGGCGCCATCGGCGCTGATGATGGTGCAGCTCGAGGACGTGGCGGGCGTCGTGGCCCAGGCCAACATGCCGGGCACGGTGGACGAGCATCCGAACTGGCGGCGCAAGCTGCCCCAACCGGTGGCCGCGCTGGCCGGCGGCGAACTCATGCGCGGATTGGGCGATGCCTTGCGCGCCGAGCGGCCGCGCCGGGCCGAGTCGAAGGGGCAGGGCTCGTCGCCGGGCCTGCGGACCCGCGTGCCTCGTGCCACCTACCGGTTGCAGTTCCACAAGGACTTCGGCTTCGACGACGCGATCCGCGTGTTGCCGTATCTGGCGGAGCTCGGCGTGAGCCACGTGTACTGCTCGCCCATCCAGCGTGCGCGCGCCGGCAGCATGCACGGCTACGACGTGGTCGCGCACGGGGAGATCAACCCCGAGCTTGGCGGCGAAGAGGGCTTCGCGCGCTTCACGGCCGCGTTGAAGGCCCACGGCCTCGGCCAGCTGCTGGACATGGTGCCCAACCACATGGGCGTGTTCGGCGCCGACAACGCCTGGTGGATGGACGTGCTGGAGAACGGGCCCGCGTCGCTGTTCGCGCAGCACTTCGACATCGACTGGCAGCCGCTCAACGCCGAGCTGACCGGCAAGGTGCTGTTGCCCGTGCTGGGCGCGCATTACGGCGAGGCGCTGGAGAACGGCGAGCTGGTGCTGCGCTTCGAGGAGGCGACAGGCAGCTTCGCCATCGGCTACTACGACCACCGGTTTCCGCTGGCGCCCGAGAGCTATCCCGTGGTGCTCGAGCGGGCGCTCGCGCAGGTCGGCGATGCAGCCGCATCGGGAGAGCTGGCGAGCCTGGCGACGGCTTTCGGCCATCTGCCGCGGCGCGATGCGGTTTCCGCGCTCGGGCAGGCCGAACGCGTGCGCGACAAGGAACTGCTCAAGCTTCGGCTGGCCCGGCTCGCCGGGCAGCATGCCCCGGTGGCGCGGGCGCTCGCGGCGTCGGTGGCGGAGCTGAATCTCGCCGCGCCGGAAGCCCGCGACGCGCTGCACCGGCTGATCGAACTGCAGGCCTACCGGCTTGCGCACTGGCGGGTGGCGGCGGACGAGATCAACTACCGGCGCTTCTTCGACATCAACGATCTCGCGGCCGTGCGCATGGAGCGCGACGAAGTGTTCGAGGCCACGCAGTCGCTCGCGCTGGATCTCGCTGCGTCTGGCGTGGTGGACGGCCTGCGCATCGACCACCCCGACGGGCTCTATGACCCGGCCGACTACTTCCGCAAGCTGCAGGAAGGCTATGCGCGGCGCGCGGGGCTGGTGCTGCCCGCGCACGACGCGCAGGGGCGGCCCGCACGGCCCCTGTACGTGGTGGCGGAGAAGATCGCCGGGGCGCACGAGGAAGTGCCCGAGCGTTGGCATGTGCACGGCACCACTGGCTATCGATTCGCGAACGTGGCCAACGGCGTGCTGGTCGATACCGCGGCCGAGGCGAGCGTGGTGCACACGTGGCAGCGCTTCACCGGCGATGCGGCGGACTTCGCCTCGGTGTCGCGCGCGGGGCGGCGCGAGGTGATGCGCAACGCACTCGCATCGGAACTCAACGTTCTGGCGACCGAGCTGCGGCGCATCGCGGGCGCCGACCGCGGCACGCGCGACTACACGCTCAATGCGCTGCGCCACGCGCTGGCCGACGTCGCCGCGTGCATGCCGGTGTACCGGACCTACATCGTCGAAGGGCCATCGCAACAGGATGGGCGCTTCATCGATACGGCCGTCGACGAGGCCGCCAGGCAGAGCGGCGACGCCGACCGGTCGATCTTCGATTTCGTGCGAAGCGCGCTGCGCGGAGAGGCCGTGGCTTCCGCGCCGCCGGCGCTGCGCGAGCGGGTGCGGCGCTTCGCGCAGCGCTTCCAGCAGTTCAGCGCGCCCGTGGCGGCGAAGGGCGTGGAGGACACGGCCTTCTACCGGTACTTTCCGCTCAGCTCGCTCAACGAGGTGGGCGGCGAACCGGATCTGTTCGGCATCGAGGTCGAGGCCTTCCACGCGGCGAGCGCCGACCGCGCCCGGCGCTGGCCTCACACCATGCTGGCGACCTCCACGCACGACAACAAGCGCTCGGAGGACGTGCGCAACCGCATCGACGTGCTCTCGGAAATGCCCAACGAGTGGACCCTGGCGCTCACGCGCTGGCATGGCCTTTGCCGCGGCACGCGCCAGAAGCTGGCGGGCGGCGAGGCGCCTTCGCGCACCGACGAATACCTGCTGTACCAGACCCTGCTCGGCACCTTGCCCCTGGGCGGGCTCGAGGCCGGCACGGCACCCGGCTATGGCGATCGCATCTGGCAGTACATGCAGAAGGCCGCCCGCGAAGCCAAGCTGCGCACGCGGTGGTCACGGCCCGACGCTGAATACGAGGCAGCGCTCGAGCGCTTCGTTCGCGATCTGCTGGCCGAACCGAAGGAGAGTGCGTGCCTGGCGGACATCCAGCAGCTGGCGGACAGGCTGGCCTGGTTCGGCGCCTGGAACAGCCTCACGCTCACGCTGCTGAAGTACGGCTCGCCCGGCGTGCCGGATCTCTATCAGGGCAGCGAATTCATCGAGCTGAGCCTGGTCGATCCGGACAACCGGCGCCCGGTGGACGACGCGCTGCGGCAGCAATGCCTGGCCGGGTTGAAGGCGATGGCTCGGCAGGACGGCCTGGCGCAGCAGGTGCGCTCGATGGCCGAGGCGCCGCACGACGGCCGCGCCAAGCTCTGGTTCATCTGGAGGCTGCTGTCGCTGAGGCGGTCGCATCCCGAGCTGTTTCGCGAAGGCAGCTACGAGCCGCTGGCTGTGGACGGGCCGCTGTCGAGGCATATCGTGGCTTTTGCGCGCAGGCATGAAGGCCGGATGCTGGTGATCGTGGCGGGACGGTTGTTCGTGGATCTCGCTCGGTCCGATGCGCACGACGGTGGTGTCGTGCCGGTCCTGCCCGATGCCGGGACGTGGACCGGCACGACGGTGCGGCTTCCCGCCGATGTCGGCACGGTGGTGTTCGAGAACCTGCTGACCGGCGAGCCGCTGGCGGTGGAGGAGGGGCGTGTTCGCCTGGTCGACGCGTTGCGGCGGATGCCGTGGGCGGCACTGGTCTGTGAAACCACCGCTGCCTGGGAGACGGGCGATCCGACATCGTGAACGGCCCGTCGTCAGCCCGGCCGCGCATGCCTGCGTCCGAGGAAGTCCCGCATCAACGCCACGACTTCATCGAGGTGCGTCTCCAGCAGCCAATGCCCGCCGTCGAGAAAGTGGAGTTCGGCATCGGGCAGGTCGTCGAGGAACGGCGACATTGATCGGACAGGCAGGTTCGCCAGTCGAGACATCCGACGCTGTGCGTCCGAGTCGATGCAGGAGAGGAGGGCGGGGGCGGTAGCTCGTTGCCGCAGGGGGCGTCACCGGGGGCGAATTGGAGCGGGTGAAGGGAATCGAACCCTCGTATGAAGCTTGGGAAGCTGCCGTTCTGCCATTGAACTACACCCGCATTTCATAACCCGTTGATTTCTAACGAGTTATCGACCTAAGTGCCTGATTTTACAGAGGAAAGAAGCCTTTTCGACTTCGACCGTGTTCCCAACATCACCCGGTCACACCCCTGTCCACTTGGCACCTTGGCGTAGGTTTTGGCGTAGGTTTTTTTGATAGAAACTACACCCGAAACCACCCGTCGTCCGCATGCCTGCGAGCGACGACAGCCGGGAGTATAGGGGCATGTTGTTCGACGTTCGCGCTGCCAAGCAGCTCAAGCCTGGCGAGCATCTCGTCGTGGAGGGTTGCGAGGGAATGCGCCTCGTAGCGTCTGTCTCGCCCTACCACTACAGGCAGCCAGGAACAGGCTGACGAAATAGACCCGCATCGGCTTGTATCCGAAGCTGCGGAGATAGTGGAGGCCGTAAGCTTGCAGTCGTCGCTCCGACAGACGTCGGGATGTTCATCGTGCGCAAGTTAGTGCAGGACTCCATCACCAGCCATATCGAGCAGTAACTCCAAGCGGCAGGGGCACTGCGCCGAGGAGGGCTGCTCGAAAGATTGCAGGGCGAAGAGCCGGCATTCGCCGTGCCCCCCGCTATGCCGGGCACGGTGGTGGAAGCGCCTCAGGCCCTATCGCGTCGGCGACAATGACGCGCGCACCAACCATGTGCCAGAAGAAAAACCATAGGACATGCATTCGACCACGATCAGCCTGGCCGCTCCGGCTGCCGACACTGAAAGCCACCTCAAGTATCGCCGCGATATTGACGGGCTGCGGGCGATCGCGGTCGTCTCCGTGCTCCTGTACCACGCATTCCCAAAGTACCTGACCGGTGGCTTTGTCGGGGTCGACGTCTTTTTCGTGATCTCCGGATTCCTGATCACGAAAGTCATCGCGATGACCCTGCAGCAGGGGACGTTCGGTATTGGTGAGTTCTATAGCCGGCGGATTCGTCGCATCTTTCCTGCGCTCGCGGTGGTGCTCTTGGTCTGCTTGGGAATTGGCTGGCAGATGCTGGTCGCAGAGGATCTGGTGCAGTTGGCAAAGCACATCGTCGGTGGCGCGACCTTCTCGTCCAACCTGTTCCTGTGGCAGGAGGCCGGCTACTTCGATGCGGCGTCCGAAACGAAGCCGCTGCTGCACCTGTGGTCGCTGGGCATCGAGGAGCAGTTCTACATCTTCTGGCCGCTGCTTATGTGGTTGGGCATGCGGCATAGAGTGCCACCGCTGGCACTCATCGGCGCCACTGCACTGGCGTCGTTCGCGGTCAACATCACGGGCGTTTCAGACCATCCCACTGCGACGTTCTACTCGCCAGCTTCGCGCGCGTGGGAACTGCTGGCTGGCGCCGCGCTGGCCGCCGCTCCTTGGATGGTGGGGAGCGGTCAGCAATCTGCCGCGCGCGATGGCGCCTCGGTTGCTGGTGTGCTGCTCATCATCTGCACCGCACTGCTCCTGGACTCCTCGCGCCCATTTCCTGGCTGGTGGGCGCTGGTTCCGGTAGCGGGCACATGCATGGTGATCTGGGCGGGACCGGCAGGTGTCTTGAACCGCTTGCTCCTGTCGAACCGGCTGATGGTTGGTGTCGGGCTGATCAGCTATCCACTGTACCTCTGGCACTGGCCGCTCCTGACTCTTGGGAATGAACTGATGCCTGAGTTTGGGCGCGGGGCGTTGTCGCGTACCGTGCTTCTTGGCGCAAGCGTCGTCCTGGCCTATCTCACCTACCGCTTCGTCGAGAAGCCGCTGCGCTTCGGAGGGAATATCCGCACAAAAGTGTGGGGGCTGTCCGCGGTAATGCTGATCATTGCCTGCGTCGCGGCAACCATTTTCAAGGCAGGAGGCGCGCCTGACCGCTATCCCGAGGTGATCCAGCAGGCCACTCGCTACGACCTTCCTGGCTTCCGCACAGGCATGCGCTGGAAGACCTGCTTTCTTGAGTTCGGCGAGGGGCCGACGGAGTTTGGTCCGGAGTGCGTCGACAACGGCACGAAGCCGTTGGTGCTGCTTTGGGGTGACTCGACGGCGGCAGCGCTGCAGCCCGGCTTCCGGATGCTCAGCAAGGAACGTGGCGATTTCAGGCTGGCTCAGTTCACGTCCTCAGCGTGTCCCCCGATTCTTGATCGGCCAGCGAAGGATCGCCCGGATTGCATTTCCAATAACGCGAAGGCCCTCCAGAAGATTAGAGAGTTCAAGCCATCGGTCGTGATCCTTGCAGCAGGCTGGCAACTCTATACGGGCAATGCGGAAGGACTTGCACGCACAATCGCCGAAACCAAGGCGGCCGGTGCCGGGCGTGTCATTGTGCTTGGGCCTGGCCTGATCTGGGGCTATCCACCCAGTCGCATAGTGCTGCGCCGGTGGCGCCTGGACCCTTCCCATGCGGCGCCTTCTCCTCGGCTCGACTACGCGCGATACGGAGCGTATGAGCAGCCAGACACCGATCCAAACGACCGCAGTGACCGAGTGGAGGCTCGCTTCCGTCAAATTGCTTCCGACTCTGGCGCGGAGTTCGTGTCGCTGCTCGCCCCACTGTGCAATAGCGAGGGCTGCTTGATGCGGGCGCCGGACAGCGGCTATTCCTTCTTTCTCGACACGTCGCATCTGAATCCGAACGGTGCCGAGTTTCTTGTGCGTGCCATTGCACCGTTGCTAGCTCTCGGTGAGCCGACAGCGAGTGGCGGCACTCCCTAGGGAACTGTCTTCGGACCTTATGATCCTCAGGCTCGCTGGCCCGAAGAGTTGGCGCAGGATAAAAATTGAAAAGCATTCCTTTGGGAATCGCCGTAGTGATGGCGACTATGGCGCTTGTGTCTTGTGGAGGGGGCGATGGAGGAGGAGCTGCTACTGCCCTTCCAACTGCCCAGTTGCCTCCGTCGTCAGCCGAAGCTTCTGTTCCGGCCCAGTCCAGCAGCCCAAAGCCGGAGGCGGACCAGGCGATCGTCGGCCAAGGGCTGGCCGCTCAGCAGGCCGATCAGGGTGGTGGTCTCGCCTCAGTGTTGGCTCAGGGACCTGAGGGCCTTGAGTTCATCAAGCAACGCCTCACCGAGGCCGGGGACCTCTCGCCGAGTAGACGGCGATTGTTTGCATTTCTCGCCGCAACAGCCAAGATTGCGTCAATTCCAAATCCAAGCCCTGCGCCTGGGCAAGACGTCGCGATCAATTTGATTTTTCCTTATGTGATCGGTCCGGGTGGCTATAAATATAACGTTTTTGCGGGTAATCTTGCATATGACGCAAGGCGAGATAGATTGTATGTTCCCATAAATAATGGAAAGTTCGGAATAATTAAGAATGCGAGTGAGGCAAAAGGCGATGTCCTGATGAAGGCCTTCGTGGTGCCGACTCCGATGGATACATATAGCTCTCTTTATTTGGACGTTGAAGGCGACACCCTTTGGATGATGGGTGCAACCGATTCAAGTGGTTGGTATTCCTCTATCGTAAAAATCAAAGGAATAAGCACCGTCGAAACAAGCTTTATGCAAACCGATGAACTGAAATCTATTTTGCACTCAAGTCTCTTGACGGTATGGCATGTGAATTCGTACGCATTCGCCGGCACATTCGCATTGGATGTCAAGCGTTCCGTGATCTATCAGGAATTTGGCGCTGTTTTTGACCTCAATGAGATTGCCCCAGTACCACTGTCTGAGAGGTTTGGCGGGTTTGGCGACTATCCTCTCAACAGCACCAAGGCATGGAATACCTTGCCGGTTCGAAAATTCTTCGATAGTCCAAAATACCTTACCGGCGTTGCACTGGACACAGTGAGAGATCGACTTTATTTCATTGATAGCGTTCGCAAGCAACTTCTGATTGTCGATGGAGCAAGTGTTGCTACAGGTGCCGTTACTCCGGTCACGATAAATCTTCCTGATTCCGTTGCTTCCCATTCTTCTTTGACGTTCGACGCAAAGAATGACCGGCTTTACATCGGGGGAGCAAAAAATGATGCGTACATTATCAAGAATGCAAGCACGCTCAATGCGGAGTCAATAATTCCTGCTGCATACGTTTTTGCTGAGCCGAATCCGACGACAACATGGAATGACGTATGGGGTATCGCGATACCTCAGTAGTCCATCGTCACCTGGTCATCTAACATGAAGTCGTCTCGTAACCCTGAGCGATCGCTTCTTGTATGCGCGATCCAGGGTGTGACGGTTTGTATTATTGTTTTTATCGGATTTGTGCTTGGCGGAACTGATGCGCGAACGTATTGGCCCCTGATATTGTTTTTTGAAATGGCCCGCGGGGGAATTTTTGCGGCTGCTTTTCTATACGTTGCCAGGACTACAGCGCTCCCACGTGGGTATGCTATTGGATTCAATCTGCTGGCTGCACTTGCGCAGTGCGGGCTTGCGCTGCTTTTTTATACGCTTCCAATAGATTGGCTTGCCGTCAACAATGGGGGGAGATCGCTGTCTCTCTTCGAGAGTTGGACCCAGAGTCCTCTTGTATGGTGGGGAATGGGTGTAATTTTTTTAGTGGCCCATGCTGCCTTGATTCGAAGATACAGGGCAGCCTAATTCTAGTGCGCTCTCGGGGAAGAGGCTCCTGATTCGGGGCTACATGAGTGGATGTTTTTATGCGTTCTTCAGCTTTTGCTTGAGCCACTTCATGCTTGCGCGATGGCCATTGTTCCCAACGAGCCAGTAGCGGCACGGCTGATACAGTTGATCTACGGTATAAATGTTGAATGACTCGGCCAGGTCGTCTCTGATAAAAAAGGCATTCACGCCGCTCAGGTTGCAACTCACCAACGTGTATTTCCCCCTGAAGAGATCGACCCACGCCTGCAGTGTTGCACCGTAGTAGTCGTCCTCTGCCCATTGGTGATCGCCCATGTATGCCATTGCCAAATTCGTCGGAGGCGGGAACTTGCCGTTGTATTCAACGCAGATGATCTTGGGAGCGATCTCCTGGAGTGCGAGAGGCATCAGGTGTAGGTCATTGCCATCGAGATCGAATGAGAAGAAATCGATGTCAGCGGTGCCAAGGTGCTCGCGGAACTGCGCGACCAGCGGGCCGACGGTTTCCTTCGTCACAAACGCCTCTGTGACCAGAAGAGCTCCACTTTCGAGGCTCCCAAGCTGTTCCGCGATGAAGGCAATATTGCGAGGATTGCCGTCAAGCCATCCCCCGCGGTATCCATCCAGCAGCAATTGGTGCGTGTTGTTCTCAAGACCGTTTCCGCATCCGATCTCGATGAATGTCCCCGACATCTCGGTCCGGCCTTTGATTCGCTCCAGACAGGCGCGGATCATTCCGTCTTCGTCGCATTGGGCATAGCTGTTCCAGCCCTGCAGTGCAACGTTGTCAGGCATCGTGCGCGCGAGTTCTGATCGCAGGCTCGCAAGTAACTGCTCTGAAGCCTGCCAAGTGTGGCCGATGTTGCGATTTCCCTCGATATGGAGTGACGCACCGATGGTGTTCAGCTTCGTAGAGATATTTGCAATTCGGTCAGCTAGCTGTGCCGACTGCGTACTTGCATCCGAGTCGGCGCCCTGCGCTTCGACACGAGACTGCAGAGCCACTTGCTGAAGTTGGGCCAACGTGTCCTGTTGCCGATTCAGGGCGGCTGTTGCCGACAGTATCGAGCTGTAGAGGCGGGCTAACTGGCGAAACGGGGTAAGCGACTTAAGCATGGTCTCAACGGGCGATCAAGTCTTGGATGGAGGCGAGCCTGTCGCTGCCTTGCGGAATGGCCACGATGTTGATGAAGCCCTGTGACGCTGGTGACATGCTGCTGCCAAGCCCTTCGCGCACTCGCTGCTCGGTGAGCACGTGCATCTTGGGCTGTTCCTCCGTGAGTTCGAACATCTGATATCCGAGGCCGACCAGGTCATTCCACAGTGCCATGGGGTCGTCGCCTGAGCCGGTCAATCCGAATGGCCAGAACTCCATAACCAGCACCGGCCGCCAGCCGCGACCAAAGGTCGCACGCGCGCCGCGAAGAATTCGCGCCTCGGAGCCTTGCGTGTCGGACTTGACCAGATCCGGCAGTCGCAGCTCGTCAGCGAGCATGGCGTCGAGCGTCGAAGTGCTCACGTTGATATACGGACGCTCGGTCCCATCATCGAAGATTCTGTGGTCGCCGCGGTTCTCCGGATCGATATAGAGTTTCAGTGTGCCTTCCTCGTCGCTGACGGCGGCATGCCTCGGCAAAGTCTGTACACCCTGGATCATCTCCAGGTTGCGCGAGAGGATCCTGAAGTTGTCGGGGTCCGGCTCGAAGGTCATGATGCGTCCCGTGGGGCCGATCGTCTTGGCGGCAACCACGCTGTACCAGCCGATGTTCCCGCCGATGTCCAGGACATAGTCGCCTTCGCGGCAGAGCCGACGCACCACTTCCGTTTCCAGTGGCTCCCAACTGCCGGTCTGCTCCAGCTGTGTGGAAATATAGGCATCGCCGGAGCGGTGGATCTCGAAGGGGAAGGGTTCCATCCCCTGCACCCGGCTCTTGATGAGGAAGGGGCGGCTTGCGTCGCTGGCGAGTTGAGTACGCAGATGGCCAACCAGCGTTTCGAGGCGCTCCACTCGCGCCGCCATGCTTGCGAGGTCGCGTGAGTTCGCATCGAGCTGTTGGCGCACTGCCGGAGACTCAGCGGCTACAGGTATGGGCGCCAGGGTTGGAGCGGGAGAGGGGGCCATTGCGGCTTGCTGGCTGATCTTCGCCAACGAATCGGAGATTGACAGCACGGCTGCATATACGCGCGCGAGCTGGCGAAACGGGGTGTGTTGAGAGAGCATCGTTCTAATTGGTTGCGGTGCCGATAGTAGGGCAGTTCGACGGGGCGTATTTTCACCGCGTCCGTCAACTCACGACGACATCAACTCGCTTCAGTGCTGGTGCGGGGCTGCGCTTCGGGCCGGCCGAAGGACGCTCCTATCTGGGGAGCATCTATCACGCTGAATCGCCCAAGGCCAGAAATGCAAGTAGCTCTGTCTCAGTCCAAGGGCCTCGCACACCGCCTTCGTGCAGCCGATGACCACCATCGCGCCTGGTGAGACGCTAGCTCTTCCTGCGGTCTTGGCCCGCCACCGAGTCGCTGTCGCCATTGCTGAGCGTGTAGGCCGCCTTCCAGTTGCCAGTGGTGTCGTCCATGTTGATGAGGCCCACTATCGCTGACGACGATGAGTTGAAATCCGCGACCTCAAGGAAGACATGGAGTTACATTCATTCCTTCATTTCAAGAGGAAGGAGAAAAATCGTGATCCGTATACTGGTCCCCGCCGCAATGGCTGTTGCGCTCGTTGGGTGTGCAGGGAAAGTCGACTACATCAAGCCGTCTGCGCTGGCCAATGCCGAGAACAGCAAGGTCATTAACAAGCCTCGTCAGGTTGTGTGGGATGCAGCCGTTCCTCAGCTTGGCAAGGAATTCTTCGTCATCAACAACCTTGATCGATCATCCGGTCTGATCAACATCAGCTATGCGGGTGACCCTGAGAAGTACATCGATTGCGGTCGCATCGTGTCATACGTCAAGAATGCAAGAGGGGAGCGCACATACGATTTCCCGGCTGCAAGGCAGCAGATGAACTACGAGATCATGACGACAAACCTTTTCTTCCTGAATCGGCAAATGAATCTTGAGGGCCGGGTCAACCTTATTTTCGAAGAGGTCAGTCCTGATCAGACCCGTGTCTCGGCCAATACTCGATACGTTGTAAAGCGGGACCGCACTGTGCGCGACGTGCGCGACAGGTCTGAAACCCAAAGCGACAGCATCAGCTTCAACACGAATACATCTGCCAGCTTTCCTGCGGGAGGAAGCAATCTCGAGGCAACCACTTGTCAACCAACCGGTGCCTTGGAGCGCGAGATCCTTTTGAACATTCGGTGATCCTCGACGGATTGGCAGTGATGAAACACTCACTGCTATTCGTAGATCCGATAGCGCTACGCCGAAGCCGCAGAACCCCGAGCCGCACCACCCGATACATCCGGGACACCCGCCCCGAGCACCTGCACATCGAGCGGATCGCAGCGGCTGCTGATCTGCTTCCCATCGAACTTCACCCGGAGCAACGGACCGCTTGCCCCGACGATCGTGCCGGGTCTTCCCTCGCATAGCACCCGGCTTCCTCTTTCGAGCTGGAGTCCATGCCGTGCGCAAATTTCCCTGATGGTCATCGGTCGTCCTGCTCGCGGGTGTGAATGGTCGGCAGATTCTTGCCGGACATGCGGTCAGACCCCCCTTCCGGAATTCGCTCGCGCATGTAGGACAGGCGTGTCGGTTCGGGTGGAGATAAAGCTCACAACACGGGATTCCGGCCCTGCGCATCCGCTGCGCAGCCGGAAGTGATACCCCTTCGGATGTGTTCCCCGGCGCAGCGGCCTCCCACAAAAGCAGGATTGCGCGCAGCGAGGCGCAGGGATTTACTGGCGACTCAGATTGCCCAGAGGAACATACATGGCCAAGGCCACTCATCGCAAAGCCACGGTGACTTTGAAGCTGCCGCTCGACATTCCCTCCGACGCGGAGCTGACAGCTCTTCGGGACGCCGGCATTCCGGTCGATGACCGTGGCGTCGCGGCTTCCGGGTTCCTGTACATGAGGACGACCAGCGACTACCGCTCCCATATTTTTCGCTGGTTCGCCAACAGTGGGTCGATGGACGGTCCCATGGATGGTTCTGGTAGCGAAATGGCCTCGATGCGATGACGGTGACGGTGCCGTCGCCCGGAGAAAGATGGTTCAAGGCCGTCCCGGGCGTCGCGGCGCAGGCGGCGCAGGCGGCGCAGGCTCGTCGGGCCTGTTGCCAGGCACTTCGTAATTGAGCGTCGCGTAGGCCACCGCGGCCGCGTCGCGCGGGTCGCGGTCCATGTGGATCTGGTAGAGCGTCGCTGTCAGGCCGTCGAGCCATTCCTCGTCGAGCTCGTCGGGGAAAAATTCGTGGAACGCGTCCTTGAATTCGTACCACCAGGCTTCCTGATCGTAAGCGTCGTCTCAGCACCCTCTGTTCTTGTTGATGGGTTTGAGCAGGATTGGTCGTTCGGTGCGCACGGCGGTCGTGTGCATCAAGAACTGCTAATGCACATCAATGAACGATCAAGACACCCC